>OBWG01000012.1_pt1 | contig 237613 bp, 219 predicted proteins | sample 1495221 | NCBI WGS metagenome assembly OBWG01 (sample SAMEA2580053, study PRJEB22360) | human gut metagenome | reverse complement strand
CTATCGTGATAATGATACTTCCGTACAGCCTTAGTCCGTGTGATGATGTAGCACCATTGGCAAAGGGTACGGCTGGATGAGAACCATGCAGGGGGGATTCCCATGAGCTTTAGCGAAAGCTGTTCGGTTTGCTTAGATACCATTTTGAATGAAAATTTTTCATTCAAAATCAAATAACTATTCGCAGGAAATACAATCTTAATATTACTTTTGCCACAAAATCTGATATAATATAGACAGATATTGAGGGTTCCATATCTGGTCTATGGAAAGGAGGAACATGATTACAGTAACAAAAAAAGATTTAATAGAACTAGGTTATGGGACTTCATTCGCAGCAGACATCATAAGAGAAGCAAAAAGACTTATGATTTCAAAAGGGCATACCTACTATCAGTCACGCAAACTGGACAGGGTTCCCAGAGAAGCTGTGGAAGAATTGTTAGGGATTAATTTTACTGATAAATCAAACTGATTGTACTTCTTGCACATTTATGTAAGGAGTGAAATCATGGCAAAAGACCCTATTAAGAAGGCAGAAAACGGAACCTATTATTTTAGAGCAAACTTAGGTTTCCATCCGATTACCGGAAAACAGATTCAGAAATACAAAAGCGGATTCAAGACAAAAAAAGAAGCTAGAGAAGCATATTCAAAACTTATGCTGGCATCCACAGAGGAATTGGCAGAAAAGAAGCAGCAGCTATCCTTTAAGCAGTTCATTGAGGAAACTTACCTGCCTTGGTATAAAACACAGGTAAAGGAAAGCACCTATCTGAACCGCCGTTCTACCATCCAGAAACATTTTTCATACTTTTACAAAATGACGGTGGATGAGATAAAACCCAGTAACGTCCAGAACTGGCAGCTTGAACTCGCAAAAGAATTTAATCCAAACTATATCCGTATTGTACAGGGGATGCTCTCCATTGCCTTTGACAGGGCGATTGTTCTCGGCCTTGCCAAGAAAAACCCGTCACGGATGATAGGGAATATCAAGCGTAAGAAAACAAAAGTGGATTTCTGGACACTGGATGAATTTCAAAAGGTAATTTCCCTGCTCTACAAGGGCGATTATTACGAACATTACCTTTTCATCTCATACTGGCTCCTGTTTATGACCGGAATGAGAATCGGAGAAGCCGCAGCCCTGCAATGGTCGGACATCAACTTTGAAACCGGACTTTTAAGTATAACTAAAACGCTGTACTATAAAACAATGGACGAATACAAATTTGTGGAGCCAAAGACACAAGCCAGTATTCGCACTATCTATATTGATACAGATACCATCAAAGAATTAAAAGCATGGCAGGAAGTACAGAAAAAAGTTTTAAAGGACTGTGACCTTGTACTAAGCTATAATGGGATTCCCACCAGTAAACACACCCTCCCACGGGCATTAAAAAAACTTGCCGGATTGGCAGGAGTACACCGTATCAAGATTCATGCACTCAGACATTCCCATGCTTCCCTGCTCATCAGCATGGGAGAAAATCCTTTATTGATTAAAGAACGTCTGGGGCATGAAAAGATACAGACCACGTTGGGCACCTACGGACATTTATATCCCAACACCAACGTGGAAGTTGCCAAAAAATTAACTGGCGTTCTCACTTATACTCCGGCAGCAACCAGTGTTGCCGCTTACACCAGCAACCAGCATACATCAATCTATCACAGAGCAGTTGAATAAAAAATGCAATAAAAATGCAATTCTAAAAGGAAAGAGCCGCAAAACCATTGAAAATAAAGGCTTTGCAGCTCTGCTCCAACTATTCCCACTCAATCGTAGCCGTAGGCTTCGGACTCAAATCATAGCACACCCTGTTCACATTCTTAACTTCCTTCAATATACGGTCCGTAATCTTCTGCAGCACATCATAATCAATGCGCTCAATGGAGGCAGTCATGGCGTCCACTGTATTGACTGCGCGGATGATGACAGGATAATCAAAGCAGCGCGCATTGTCCCTGACTCCAACTGATTTAAAGTCCGGCACAATGGTAAAATACTGCCACACTGTCTTGTCCAGGCCGGCATTTGCAAATTCCTCCCGGAGAATGGCATCGGATTCCCTGACCGCTTCCAGACGTTCTCTGGTTATGGCTCCCAGGCAGCGCACGCCTAATCCGGGACCAGGGAAGGGCTGACGGTATACCATGCTGTGAGGCAGACCCAGCTCCAGTCCGCAGGCGCGTACCTCGTCCTTGAACAGCTGGCGCAGCGGCTCTACCAGGGTGAAGTTCAAATCCTCAGGAAGCCCTCCCACATTGTGGTGGGATTTTACTACCTTGGCTGTCTTGGTTCCGCTCTCCACGATGTCAGGGTAAATGGTTCCCTGGGCCAGGAACTCGATTCCCTCCAGCTTTCTGGCCTCCTCCTCAAACACGCGGATGAATTCAGCACCGATAATCTTACGCTTCTGTTCCGGATCGGCCACTCCGGCCAGCTTTCCGAGGAAACGATCTACTGCATCCACATATACCAGGTTTGCATCCATCTGGTTTTTGAATACATCAATAACGCTCTCGGATTCCCCTTTTCTCATAAGACCATGGTTTACATGGACGCAGGTCAGCTGTTTTCCAATGGCTTTGATGAGCAGGGCCGCTACCACGGAGCTGTCCACGCCGCCGGATAAAGCCAGCAGCACCTTCCTGTCTCCTACCTGCTGGCGGATTAATTCCACCTGGTCGGAAATAAAGTTCTTCATATTCCAGTTGGCCTGGGCCTTACATGTATCAAATACAAAGGAACGGAGAATCTGGGCACTGTCAGCCTCATCCCAGCTATGTATGCAACGCTCACAGGCCGCCGCGCCGTGGCCTGCCGCCATTACCGGGTATCCTGCCTCATACAGTTCCGGACGCACATCAATGGGGGTTCCGTCCACAACATTGTTAGGGCCGCCGTTGATGATGATTCCCTTAACATTGGGAAGTTCCTTCAGTTCGCTGGCTGTGATATCGTGGGGATAAATCTCACTGTACACCCCCATCTCTCTGATGTCCCTGGCCAGTTTTGTGTTCTCTGTGCTTCCCAGGTCAAGAATTACAATCATATCCTGTTTCATCTTCTGCCTCCTGAAATTATTAGAATTTTGCTTCTTTTGTTAAAATATCCTTCTTGGTTCTTCCTGATTCTTCATTTGACCGAAACGCCTGTACCGCCGCCTGTATCACAGCCTGTACTGCCGCCCGTTCCGCCTGCCCTGTACCGCCCGTCCCGTGCTTTACTCCGACAGCTCTCCCAGATAAGCCAGCACCGCCCTCAGGCAGCCGTCCACCCCTGTCAGCCCGCTGTCCAGGCATAAGTGGTAGTTCTGGGCCCGGCCCCATGTGTTGCCGGTGTAGTACTGGTAATACTCCTTGCGTTTCCGGTCCACCTCCCGGATACGGCGCTCCATCTCCTTCTCATCAGAACCCGGTTCCAAAATAAGCATACGCTTAATCCGGTCCCTCATCTTGGAGTAGATGAACAGGTTAATGCTGTCATCCAGAATCATGTCTGCACACCGTCCCACAATGACACATGGACCGTGAGCAGCCAGCCTGCGGATGACATTGGACTGGGCCACGAAAATCTGGTCCGACATGGGTACTTTGTAAATGTCAGAAAAGGCATGGTAATACTGCCTGTCTAACGGGTCGTGAATCACGATATGCTCATCGTAGTTTTGGAATGCCTCTTCTGCAATATTGATATCGTCCGCAGCCATGGAGATTAACTCCTTGTCGTAAAATGGGATGTCCAGCTTTTCTGCCAGCTTTACCCCAAGCTCACGGCCTCCGCTTCCGAATTCGCGGCTTACTGTTATGACCTTATCCATTAAGCACCGCCCCTTTCCTTTGGTTGGTTTTGTTTTGGGTAGGATGAGCTTTGAATGGGCTCAGTCAGCAGTGCACATCGCGGCCAAGGCCGCTGGTTCACGGGCTTAGCCCTATAAAAAAAGCGGCAGGCATATATCCTTATGTGAGCAAGCTCCCAATGGATATATGCCCACCACTTTTTTGCACTGCTCATTGCCTACGTGGACATTATACCACAATTCCCCATTATTTCCTATGCTTAATATCTCTTATAATCTTAAACATCTGTATCAGTACCGTGGGTACTGCGGCCAGGAGACAGACATTGATCAGCTGGCTTTGGGTCAGCGGTGTTACAGAAAACAGGTTCTGCATAAACGGAACGAACATGACAATACCTAACAGCACCACACCTGCCGCAAATGCTCCCAGGCTGTACCAGTTGGATGAAAAGCCCAGCTTGAAAATGTTGTGCTTGCTGCGGCAGTTGAATCCGTGGAACAAACGGGCCAGGGTCAGGGTTGCAAATGCCATAGTGCTGGCTGTGGCCGCGCTGCCGGTTCTGAGACCTGTGTGGAAGGCGATCATGGTACAGACAGCTATGATTCCGCCCTGGGTCAGAATAGTGGTCATGAAGTCCTTTGTCAGGATGCCTGTCTTCGGATTTCTGGGCGCCTCCGACAGTAAATCCTTCTCAGCCGGCTCCATGCCGATGGCTATGGCCGGCAGTGAATCGGTCAACAGGTTGATAAACAGCAGGTGTACCGGGGCAAACGGCACTGGCAGGGCTGCCAGGGATGTGTATAATACAGAAAGGATACCTGCCATGTTGCCTGACAGCAGGAACTTGATGGCATTCTTTATGTTGCGGTATACGTTTCGTCCGTTGGCCACCGCCTTGATGATGGTTGCGAAATTATCGTCTGTCAGTATCATGGCTGCCGCATCCTTGGAAACCTCGGTGCCGGTGATGCCCATAGCCACTCCGATGTCCGCCTTCTTAAGGGCAGGAGCGTCATTGACTCCGTCTCCGGTCATGGCCGTGATGGATCCGCGCCTCTGCCATGCGTCCACAATGCGGATTTTGTTCTCAGGTGAAACCCTGGCGTAGACAGATATCTCCGTGATCTTGCGGTCCAGCTCTTCCTCTGACATGGCGTCCAGTTCTCGGCCCGTCATGGCTATATCGCCGTCCTCAAAAATACCAATCTGCTTTGCAATGGCAGTGGCGGTAATCTTGTGGTCGCCGGTTATCATGACAGGCTTAATTCCGGCCCGCTTGGCGTCTGCAACTGCTGCCTTTGATTCTTCCCTTGGGGGATCCATCATGGATATCAGGCCCAGGAAAATGAAGTCGTTCTCATTGTCCAGGGACAGGGTATAGTCTTCAGGAACTTCCTTATATCCAAAGGCCAGGACTCTTAAGCCCTCCTGGGAAAACTCCAGGTTCTTCTGAAGAATGGCCTCCCTATCCTCCCGGGTTATGTCCCTGATTCCTTCTTCCATACGGATTTTCACGGTGCGGTCTAAAAGCACATCCAATGCTCCCTTGGTAAGTACGGTGGGCACATCGTGAAGTTCGTATTTGGTACTCATGAGCTTCCGGTCTGAGTCAAAGGGTATCTCCTCCAGACGGGGCATCAGCTCTCTGAGCAGGTTTTCGTCCACGGTCGCCTTTCTTCCCATCTCCACCAGCGCAAACTCTGTGGGATCTCCGATGCCTTTTCCGTCAACGATAGATGAATCGTTGGTAAGTATGGCATCGTAGAGAAGATAACGGTGAAGCTGGTTCTTCAGATTCAACTGGTCTATGGTAATGGTCTGCCCATTGGTGTAAATGTTCTGGACCGTCATCTTATTCTGAGTCAGGGTTCCGGTCTTGTCAGAGCAGATGACAGAGACGCAGCCCAGACTCTCCACAGCCTTTAACTCTTTGATAATGGCATGTTCTTTTGCCATTTTCTGGGTGCCCATGGCCTGTACAATGGTTACAATGGAGCTCAGTGCCTCAGGTATGGCCGCCACTGCCAGGGCCACTGCAAACATCAGGGAATCCAGAACAGGCATTTTTCGGTACAGGCTCAGCAGGAATACCAGGGCGCATATGACCATGATGGCCATGGCAAGACGGCTGCCGAACTGGTCCAGGCTGACCTGCAGCGGAGTCTTTTTCTCCTTGGTAGCGTTCATCAGGGCTGCTATCTTGCCAATCTCTGTATCCATACCCGTGGCAGTCACCAGGACCACTGCCCGTCCGTAAGTCACCAGGCCGCTGGAATATACCATATTGGCCCGGTCGGCCAGGGCGCAGTCGCTGTGCAGGGTTCCGTCGCTCTTATCCACATTGGTGGACTCCCCGGTCAGAGAGCTTTCATTGACCTGAAGGGAATAATTCTCCAGAATCCTTCCGTCAGCCACCACCAGATCGCCTGCTTCCAGGTACAGGATGTCTCCGGGAACCACCTTAGCAGACGGAATCTCCACCTTCTGTCCGTCCCTTAGCACCTTTGCGTTGGGGGATGACAGGGATTTAAGGCTGTCCAGGGATTTCTCAGCCTTTGCATGCTGTACCGTGCCCAGGATGGCGTTGAGGATGATAACAGCCAGGATGACTACCGTGCTCTCCACATTGCCTGACACCATGGAAATAAGGGCTGCAATAATCAGGATAACCACCAGCAGGTCGCAGAACTGCTCCAAAAATACCTGCAGGGTACTCTTGCGCTTTCCCTCTTCCAGGACATTCTCTCCCTTCTCAGCCAGGATTTTCTCTGCCTGGGAAGAGGTCAGACCTTGTTCCGTTACCTGAAACTGGCTGAGTATCTCTTCTTTTGTCTGTTGATACCATTCTTTCATGTACTTTCCTCCTCATTATGAGTTCTTAGTCTATTATGCGCGTATCCCTGCGCCAAAATGCCCCGGGCCTGGCAAAAAAAGCTTATCCGCCACGCTCCGGCACCGGGAAACCCACAAAAAAAGACTTCTATGGATGGCTGCCAGGATATGTAACATATCTGCAAACCACGCATAAAAGTCTTGTAACCGTAAAGGCATATATTGCCAGGTTCCGTTGGAACCGAGGTTGTTGACAATATATCTAAACTACTCCCTTTCGAGCTGTTCCGCATTCATTATGAATTTTTATTGAGTTTATCCTCTTTTTGCGGAAATGTCAAGGGGTTTTAAAAATTTAATGATTGGGCCTGATTGGGTTTCTGATTAGTGGAACACCTCCACCTCAAAGCCCACGATTTCGCCCAGCTCCTGTAATTCCTTTACATGATTGCCGTAAATAATGGCCTGGTGATGTCCGTAACCTCCCTTTGCCAATGCCTGCCGGAACTCTCTGGCGCCGCCCTCGACCTCGTAATACACCGCAGGACTGCAGTAAACGGGACGGAACTCGCATCCCAGGGTATGGCCTACGGCTACCATCATCCTGGTACCCTGGCGGTTAAAGCGGCCAAAGGTAACCACCTGTCCTTCCTCCTCTGCCATATCCACATGATAATGGGCGCCCCAGCCCTGGGTGGTAAAATGGGCCAGCTCATATCTCTGCTCCGGCCGGTCAAATCCGCGCATCCTGCGCACCGGCACAGCGTGGTGGATTTCCAGTACATCGTGGTCAAATACCTGGCCGGGCTGTGTCAGAAGCTTGGGCATTCCCAGCTGTTCCAAGGTCCTGCTTCCGGCAAGCACCAGTACCGGATTGCCCATGAACACGCTCTGGCGGGTCAGGTACATCATCATCATCATGGCCATCCATACAGCCAGATCTTCCTCACATGCTGACGGAATCCTGTCATCTTTATTCAGGGAGTGGGTGATGCAGGGAACACACTTATTCTTCTGGGGAAGGCGGCTGGCACACAGTTCCTTGCACGGGGTGGTGAACGCATTGCAGTCATAGCGCTCCATCATCCTGCGCACCGCGTGGAAATACCGCAGATCGCTGCACAGGTACTCCTCTGTGATATCCACTTTGTCCGCCCCTTCCATCAGGGCCCTGGCCTCCTGATGGATTCCCTCGTCTGCCGGTATCTCATCAAAATAGTTGAACACCTGTCTGAAGTCAATACGGTTATGGCGGATGCCGTACCGTGTGAACAGGCTTACCAGATCACAGCAGCTGGTGTTGACTGATGCCGGCGTCTGCTCGGAATTGGACAGGATTAAAATTTTTGTATTTGCGACAGCCTTACGCACCTGGAGGCAGGTCAGAATACGGTTGTATTCTTCATAGTCATGGGCCATATATGCCTCCAGTCCGATGTCCCTGTAATATCCCACAAGGTCGATGGGGGTAGGTCCCAGATTAATCATGGAAACTGGCTTGTTCAAACGCTCGATTCCCGGTACGCGGTATGTAATCAAATACAAATCCACCTGATGATTTTCAGGCATCAGCTTGTCAAATTCAGAATCCCGCATCACAAAGCTCTCGTCAAATTCCATGTAAACCGGATCCATCAGATTACAGCGGGTCAGATCCAGATTGTTCTGTAATTCCTGGTACCAGATTTTAAATTGTTCCTTCCCCACCCTGCGCTCAAATTCAGGCGTGCCCTCTTCCATAGGCCCTACGCGGCACGGGCCTTCCCACCAGTCTGTGTGTACAAGATTGCTGAAAATCGGTTTTAAGTTAACCTTTACATCCATTGCATACTTCATAATTGGCCTCTCCTTTGATATCGTTTTCACTCAACATAGTTTTCATTTAATATGGTTTTCATTGTTGGTATAGATGTTTATATTTCACATACGCGCCAGTATCTGATAACATTTTGACAAACCATTTTCCTTAATCTCAGGGTAAATCACATCGTCAGATATATAATCCAGAAATCTCATGGGATGGGACTTTATGATTTCCGGCGTTCTTGCCTGGTACAGTTCTTCCAGAATGGAAAGCACGCCCCGTACCAGCAGCGAATCACTGTCACTGTAAAAATGTACCATTCCATCCCGGTCCTCTGCCCGGAGCCATATTGCAGTCCTGCATCCTCCAATCCTGTACCGGTCCACACGCAGGGAATCAAACAAAGGCTTTTCCATTCCAAGCATAAGAAGGTATTCACACTGGGCTCCAGGGTCCTGCAACCGGAGCAGACTGTCAATATACTTTTTCTCTGCCCGGCATATGTCTGTCTGGCATATGTCCGATTGGCATATGTCTGTCTGGTCTTTTTCATCCATTAGCTTCCCCTCCCGCAGATCCGTTCCAGCCTCTCTGCCATATATTCAATCTCCTGCTTTGTATTGTAAAAAGACAGTGATACGCGGCAGAGACTTTCCTTTCCCATACGTTTCATTAGGGGGTAGGCGCAGTGGGAACCGCTTCGGACCGCTATTCCGCTATTGGCCAGCAGAACACCTATGTCATAAGCACCCAGCTTATCTGTCTCGAACACTGCTATGGGCGGTACTGACCCGCCAGACTGCGGCTGTGGTACGGACCCGCCAGATAAGGGCTGCCGCACAGCCGGTTCCCCAATTACATGTACCCCTTTAACTGCTTCCAGGCGTTCCCTCAGATACGCGCCCAGTTCCGCCTCATATTGGATCATCTCCTCGAATCCCCTGCGATTGAGATAGAGCAGAGCTGCCTCCAGTCCAAGCGCTCCGGCTATATTCTGGGTACCGGCTTCGTATTTGGATGGGGATTTCTTATATGAAACTTCTCCCCGGTCTCCTTTCACCACCATATCCCCGCCGTACAGATAGGGAGCCATCTCCTCCAGATACATCTTTCTTCCGTACAGTACCCCGATTCCCATAGGGCCGTATATCTTGTGGCCGGAGAAGCAAAGGAAATCACATTTCAACTGCCTGACGGATATAGCCCGGTGGACAACGGCCTGAGCAGCGTCTATCAGGACCAGTACGCCCCGTTTGTGGGCTTCTCTTATAATACGGTCCACGTCCGGGCAGAAGCCTGTCACGTTGGACATGGCCGTGACGGCAATCAGTCTGGTGCGGCTGTCCATCTGATCCAGCACATCCTCCGCCCTCAGGCTGCCGTCTGTCTGTGCCAATGCCACACGGAATTGCGCGCATTTTTTCTCACATTGATTCTTCCAGGGAAAATAGTTGGAGGAATGTTCCAACTCAGTGACAATCACATTATCTCCCGGGCAGACATATGTCTCAAATACAGCCGCGGCAGCCAGATTGACTGACTCCGTACATCCTTTGGTAAATACGATTTCCTCCCCATACTCCGCATCCACCCATGACCGGACCGTCTCCCTGGCCCCTTCATACATACGGGATGCCTGGCTGCTGAGGGGGTAGCTTCCTCTGTGTATATTGGAATTCTCCAGGGAATAGTACCTGCACAGCCGGTCAATAACAGTCTGGGGCTTCTGGGTTGTGGCCCCGTTGTCCAGGTAGACTAACGGCTTTCCTTCCTGGTTCAGAATTGGAAAATCCCTGCGGATTTCAGTTACATCCATATCGTTTTCCCCCTTTCAGGTGCCTTATGACAGCGTCAGCCAGTTCATCCAGATTCTCAATGTCCGAGGCCTCATCATCCTCCATGGCAATTCCCAGCTCCCTCTCTATAAACATAAGCAGCAGTACCTTTTTCTGCACCGCCAGGCTGGTCTGGTGGCAGTCGTATTTCTTTATCTCCCTCTGAATCACCTCATCCGGCAGATTTCCCTTCCGCAAATCCTGGCGTTTGATGCTTATAATGACAAGCTTTCTGATATCAGTCTGGGCGTCCTCCTGAATCATAAGCTTCAGGTTAACTGCTTTTCTCAGCAAGGGCAGAATTACTTCTTTTTCTAATCCTTCACAGGGCATGGATTTTATGCGGTCCAGCACAGCTGAGGCTTCCCTTGTGCTTTTTACAATTTCATCAATCATAGCAGCTGTTTCCTTATTTTTTTCTTAGATTCGCTTACATATTTTCCTGTTTTTCTTACATTTCATATTATATCTGATGTGCTGCGGCCTTTTTTTGCAGATTATCCCGGCACTTTGCATTTTCTTCAAACCGTGCTATACTAAAACGTGTTTCAACGTATGACAGATAACCGTTCAGGAGGTTCCCATGGACATCCCGTTTTCACGCTACACGGAAAAGCTGCCGGAGGAATTTTCCGTAAGGCACAAGATAACTGAGACAACTGAAAAAAAGAATTTCCACCTGCACAGGCAGATGGAAATTATATTTGCTCTGTCCGGCAACTTAAAATGCAAGTTTGAAACAGGGGAGATTGATATTCCCAGAAATGGGTTGATTCTGTTTAACCAGATGGATCTGCACTATATCTATCCGGAGGACGGTTCAGGAATCTGCGACCGGTATGTGCTGTATTTTTCCTCCAATTACATATCCCGGTTCTCCACTCCTGAAGTGAATCTGCTGGAATGTTTCCTGTTTCGTCCCGGTAATCAGCCCGTGGTACTCACTGTTCCGGACCGGCAGCTGGACTCCTTTCTCTCCGTGCTCTCCAGGATGGAGGATTACAACAGGCCGGAAAGCGGCGGCTCTGCTTCACCTGTTTACGGTAGAGATCTGCACCTTAAATTTCTGCTGGGCGAATTTCTTCTGCTGACCAACCAGCTCTACACCGAGAGGTTTGGCCCTCTAAACACGGCTGCCTACCAGGAGCATGCCCGGCTGGTATATGATATTTATGAATACATCGGGGGCCATTACAGCGACAATCTGAGCACGGACAGCCTGTCCCGGCTGTTTTTAATCAGCAAGACCCAGCTGTATTATGTCTTTAAGGAGATCTCCGGGATGACAGTGAGCGACTATATTACAGAATACCGCATCACCAGGGCAAAGGACTTTCTCATTAATACGGATTACTCCGTGGAAATGATTGGACAGGCCGTGGGATATACCAACCTCAGTTCATTTTCCAGGGTCTTCAAAGAGCAGGCCGGATGCAGCCCAATCCAGTACCGGAGGAAGCATGCGGATTAGGCTTGGTGCTGCAGCGCATATCCCTATTCGCCAATCCCAGTATCAATCTGGCTGATTCCGTGGCAGAATGCATACTTTTTCTTAAATCCGGCTGCCTTCCCCTCAGAACCGGTCAGGCCGATAAAATGCTTTACTGTTTTCTTACATTCCTGTTCCACTTCCATCATAAGGGACATATAATCCAGGTCCGGTTTTTCATCCAGACGGTTTTTTGCGTAATCCCGGCATGCATTGAATATCTCGGTGGCAATGTTCACCTTGTTGATTCCTGCTTCCACTGCTTTCCTGATGTTCTCGTCTCCGGATCCGGATCCGCCGTGAAGCGCCAGAGGCATGTTCACTGCCTGCTTCACACCTTTTATAACATCAAAATTAATGGTGGGGATAAAGCCTTTGGGATAATCCCCATGGGCAGTGCCGCAGGCAATGGCCAGGCTGTCCACCCCGGTCTCCTGCACAAATCGCACGGCTTCCTCTGGCTTTGTGTACAGCGACACGTCGCATCCGTCCAGAGTGGCTGCCTGGCCTACATGACCCAGCTCGCCCTCCACTGCCAGTCCCTGTACATGACACAGCTCCACTGCCTTTTTAGTCCTGGCAATGTTCTCCTCCATGTCATAGGCCGAGGCATCCACCATGATGGAGGAAAATCCCTGCCTGTAAGCCCATGTAATTTTTTCCCAGTCCCTGCCGTGGTCCAGAATCAGGGCCACCGGCACATTGGTCTGTTCTGCCAGGGTCTTAATCATGGGAACCATCAGCTCCGGCCTGGCGTGCTTTGTCATCTGGGCCTGGCCCATGAGGATAATGAGCGGCGCCTGCATTTCATCTGCTGCCGCTATAAGTCCCCTGGCCAGCTCCATGTTAAATGCGGATGCCGCCAGAACAGCATAGTTGTTTTGATTTGCATCATCAAGAATTGTTTTGATATCTGTATACATTATGTACTCCCCTTAAATTTTAGTATTTCCTGTAGCAATGCGATTTCCCGGTACTGCCCAGCACCTGCATCTTTGTCCCTGCCACATTTCTAACCTCCTGCACTGCATCCTTAAGAACCAGTGTGGGACTGACCAGGGTTGGATGATTTGTTACAAATTCCCTTACGCTTTGGTAATAGGCATGTTTGAACTCACTGGATATATTTACCTTGTGTATGCCTGTCCTGCAGGCAGCCGCAACCTCATCATGGGGCGTGCCGGAACCTCCGTGAAGAACTAACGGCACCGGCACCGCAGCTGCCAGCTCTTTCAGAAGCCCAAGCTGCAGCTTAGGCACATATCCTTTTGGAAGAATGCCGTGTACCGTGCCAATGGAGACTGCCAGGGCGTCCACGCCGGTGTCCTCTACAAACCGTCTGGCCAGCTCCGGTGATGTATATACCATATCCCGGACCGTGCCGTTTAAATAGTCCTCGGTCTCCCCTATGGTGCCAATCTCCCCTTCCACCGATACGCCGGCCCCATGGGCCGCCTCCACGACCCGGCGTGTACACTCCACATTCTGGTCATACTCCATCTGCGAGCCGTCAAACATGACAGAGGTAAAGCCTGCCTGGATCGCGCGGATGCATCCCTCATAGGATTTGCTGTGGTCATAGTGCAGTACAAAGGGATTCCTGCTGCGCTGCAGGCGGACCGAGAAATACAGGTACAGTTCCCGTTCCGAAAACTGGAATTCATTGGGAGAGACCTGGATAATGGCCGGGGCTTCCCGGTACTGCGCCTCCTCCACAATGGCTTTGAACATGGTACTTTCTGTTACATTAAATCCTCCCACTGCAAAATTATCCTTTACGGCAGGTTCCAGTATTTCCCGCAGATTCAGCAGCATTTTTTATCCTCCTGTAAAAACATACCCGAATGTGTTAAAAGTTCTCAAATGTCATTCCTTCTGTGGTGCTCTCCCCATTTTCCTGTTCCATTCCAAAGTCCATGGAATCGTCTTCCGTCACCACTTTCTTCCACAGGGAGAGTATCACTCCCATGATGACGCCTCCCAGGGCCACCATGGCTGCCATCATCATTGGCTTATTGGACAGCGGGATGATAAACCATCCTCCTGCTGTTACATAGTTTTCAATTCCCAGAACCATGGTCAGGCCTCCTGCTATGGAGGTGGCAATCACGGAGGAACCGATTACGCGCAGCGGGTCGTTCATAGCCAAAGGAATCACACCCTCTGTAATCATGCAGATGCCCATTGGGAACGCGGCCTTTACCGCCTCCTTCTCGGCCTTTGTGTACTTGTTTCTGGTAAGGATGTAGGAAAGGGTCACGCCCACAGGAGGAATCATACATGTAACCAGCTTAACTGCCTCCGGTCCGTAGATACCGTCCACCAGAAGACCATTGGCAAACAGGGATGCGGTCTTGCCAATAGGCCCGCCAAAGTCAACACCGCACATACCTCCCACTATGGCTCCCAGGATGAATTTGGATCCCCCCTGAAGTCCTATCAGCCAGTTCTGCAATGCATTGATGACAAAGGCAACCGGTTTCCCTATGACAGCAAACATAAGGGCTCCGCAAATCAGCGTTGTCAGGAAAGGCAGAATAAGTACAGGAACCAGCCCCTGCATGGTCTTAGGCACCTTCAGATATTTTTTCAGGAACAGCACCGTATAGCCCACAAGAAATGCCGCAATAATGCCTCCGATAAATCCTGTATAAATTTCCGATGCAATGGACCCCAGAATCAGTCCGGGGGCAATGGCCGGCCTGTCCGCGATGGAATACGCGATGGCAGCAGTGATCACAGGCACCACAAAGCCCATGCCAATCTTACCGGTTCTCCAGATGTACCATATCAGGGTACCCTCTGCCTCTGATACCTTGGTCCCGCCAATGGCAGTTCCCAGAGCCATACATAAGCCGGCGCCCACAACTATGGGAATCATAAACGATATTCCTGTCATCACATGCTTCTTAATCTCTGATAGTTTTAACCCACCCATAATCTTAATTCCCTCCGTTTTTCTTTTTTGTCAGAGCTTCCTCGATACTCTGAAGCATTGCTCCCGTATTTTTCATGGCCTTCTCCGTGCTCATGCGCACCACTGGTTTACCCTTAAACCGGTTTTCCCCTGATATTTTCACATCAATGGCCAGGATGACCACATCTGCCTCCTGGATTTCCTCCGGTGTCAGCTGCTCCTCGATTCCGATGCTCCCCTGGGTCTCGATTCTGCATGTATATCCCAGCTTCCGTGCTGCCTGCTCCAGCTTTTCCTTGACAATGTATGTATGCGCAATACCCGCAGTACATGCCGTAACCCCTACTATCTTCATCCTTTATTTCCTCCTCGTTCTTAGTGGTGTGGCCTCCCTAGCAAAATGCTTCCAGAATATCTTCCTTTGTGCTGCTTCCCATCAGTTTGCCGCACGTTCCTTCCTGTGCCAGCTTTTTAGCCACGCTGGCCATGAGGCGCAGGAAGTAATCATCCTTGTCCTTTTGATTGATGGCAAATATAATGAAAACCTGGGCAGGCAGGCCATCCAGCGTCTCCCACTGTATGGGCTGTTCCAGCTTAAGGACCGATATACAGTTACGCTTCACTGCCAGCGACTTTCCATGGGGAATGGCGATTCCGTCCCCTATGCCTGTTTTTCCCTGGGATTCCCGTATATATAAATCCTGCTTGAACTCTTCCTTGGATGTAATGCTGCCGTCCTTTAAAAGAAGGTCGCACACACATTCAAACACCTCCTCCTTATTCTGCGCCTTTACATTGACGGCCACTGCATTTTCATTGATTACCTCCAGCAGATTCATGCTTTCCTGTCTCCTTTTACTATAGAATTTAAATAGCCTGCTATTTCTTCCTGCCCTCTCAGGCTGTGGAATTCTTCATAGGCTTCCTTGTCGTCCAATAAAGTCACAATGGCGGAATAAAAGCGGATAATCTGCCCTTTTGCCTTAAACCGTTCATCCAGATTCAATGCCAGAAGAAAAATCCGGTCCACTCTCCTGTCCCTGCCCCAATCTACCGGTTCCTCCAATATGGCGGCCGCAATGACCGGGCGGCAGACACAAAACGCAGCTCCATGGGGAATCGCCACCCCAAGTTCCAGCACAGTGGATGTGGTTTCCTCCCTGTCCAGTACAGTCTGCTCATAATCCTTTGTAACATAACCCGCCTCTGCCAGCCTGGCGCACAGGAAGGATATGATTTCCTTCTTATGTGTCCTTTCCGGAAAATGGTATACAAGGGACGGATGAAACAGCTGGTACTCGGAGAGCTCTGTCTTTTCGGCAATCCGTCTCATCTTCTTTTTCCGCACCTGTTTCATCTTATTCTGAATCTGCTGTATATCCCAGGGCTGCAGCACATTTCCAATCTGTACCACATCCCTGCCTGCAAACACAGCCCCCACCGGAACAGATGATATAAGAAAATCACACTGGCTCCTCTGAATCTTACATGTATCCCTTGTGGTCAGGACATCCACTACATTAATATTCTGTATGGAGCGCTCAATCTGCTCTTTGAGAATTCTGGATATTCCGATACCATGATTGCACAGGATGCACACCTCCACTCCCACGTTCAGCCGCTCAATGGCACCGCCTATATATAATGCCAGGTACGCCACCTCATCTTCCCCGATTCTCACTTCAAGTTCAGACTCAATGATAAGACTTGCCGACCAGGCAGCGGCATAAATATTGGGATACTTGGACTTCACTACCTCCTTCAGAGGATTTTCCTCCAGGATGCCGCACCGCAGTTTCAAGGTCTTGGATTTCATATACAGAAGGAGGCTGTCAAAAAGGTAATCATCCCTGTCAAGCCCCTGTCCCAGAATATTGCCGGTAATGAAAATCACCTTGTCTGTCACCCGGCAGATGTTTTGGTTGGCCTCCATATAAGTCTGCCTGGACGCCTCGTCTGTAAACTCCTGTATCTCGGCAGCCCCTAAAACTAATACCGTAAACTGCTTTTCTCCTTCCGGGAAGTCGGTATGATAATACTCCTTAAGACTTTCCATACATGTTTCGGCCATACTGAGGTCATATTCCAGGCCCTGCCATTCTGCCCTCTGATGCCCAAAATCCGCAGGAATCTCTGCATACTCCTTTTTCCTGATTCGTATAACACACAGTGACAGGAGAAATGACAGCTGCTGGTACCCGTCGAAGCTGTAGTGTATCCCAAATTTTTTCTCCAGCCCTGCAATGGCCCCTGTTACCCCGGCCATATCAAATCCCCACAGGAACTTTTCTGTCTGGCTTTTCAGGGTCTGGTCCCCAAACTCCTGCCGCTTTCTGGATATATCTGCAAAGAGTTCCCACATGGCCATGCGCCAGTAATACTCGCTGCACTCAATCTGCAATCCCTGGCCTCTCTTACAGGTAACGGCTACATGATGAGCCGTCAGCCATACAGATGCCTGGCTGGTAGCTTTTTCAGCATCCAGCCTGCTAATGAGAAGCCTTTTCTCCAGTTTCATCTTCTGTATGCTTCTCTGCTTCAGCAGGAGTTCCAGTATCTGGAAATGCTTGTCTGTGCCATACAGCTCCATCTGGTTCACATCATTCCATGCCTGCTTTGCCGTGTCCCAGTCCTTGTCCTTTATAAGGCACACGCCTTTGTTGCTCTTAGAGACAACCTTTCCCAGCCCATATTCTTCCAGGAAGCTTCCCAACTGCTTCAGGTCATTTCTGATAGTCTTAAGGGAACAATTCACATCTGCCGCCAGACGCTCCACAGTCACAAATCCATCTGACCTGTACAGCAGCTTCAGAATTTTATATTGCCGTTCCTGCATCATGTTCCCTCCTGTTTCCTGTTCCATAGCACTGCCATCCCTTCGATAATCTTATATTAACAGCTTTCCCCTATTTGCTATTTCCAAAATATTGACAGAACGCTTTTGTTTTGTTCAATAGTTTTTCCAAAATCCATGATGCGCCTTTTATTAAGGTCAAACATACGCCCCCTCTCTTATGCCAAAAACGCAGATATGCGGCTGTCCCCCGCCGGACAAACCGCATATCGCATTCAATCTTCAATTTCCCCTGATTGGCTGTTTCCCTATTTCACCAACGCAAACTCATAAGCCTCCCTGATCCACCCCATCAGCTTATCATCTATCTCATCCGCACTCTGTACAATCACATGATGGGTCCAGCGGTTGGGGTAAGGCTCTGTTGCCGCCTCAATCCGGCTGTCTTCTATGCGATGGCTTACTCCGAACGTTACAACCATATAAACGCCCTTTCTGCCCCTGAACCGTCTGGAAGGGTGCCAGATAAAAGCAAACTGGTAACGGTTTGAAAAGGCAATCTGTGATTTCTGGACCTTAACCTGAACGGGTCCCAGCTCCTTAAGCAGACGCTTTGTGAACGCCTCATAAATGGGCAGGGCCTGGGGCATTTTTTCAAAAAACAACAGTACTGTTGAATCCATATGACTCCTCCCTTCTGAAAGTGATGTATCCTATTCCGATTATATCACAAGATTAATCCTGAATTATTTATTCTTACCTGCTGTCTGTGAGTATTTTCCATGAACATGTATAAAATATAGTTTTTTCCATCAAAAAGGGGCCCTGCGGCATACTCTGCCGCGGCCCCTTTAGTGCCTGTCAATTAGTACCGGTCCGTACTGTCTATACTCCAACCGCCGCCTTCATCTGCTTTACATAATCGCAGACAGGCTCCACACAGTTTATTCCGTATCTGGCAACCATTTTCACAATGGCGCTTCCCACGATAACCCCGTCTGCCTGTGAGGCCATCCTGCTGGCCTGTTCCGGAGTGGAGATACCGAATCCTATGGCACATGGCACATCCCTGCCCTGCTTTACGGTGTCCACCATTTCCTTAATATTGGTGGTAATCTCGCTTCGGACGCCAGTGACTCCAAGAGATGATACACAGTACACAAATCCGTCGGATTCCCTGGCTATGGCCTGGGCCCGTTCCCTGGATGTGGGAGCCACCAGATATATCAGGGTCATATCGTATTTTTTACATGCCGGCAGCAGTTCCTCCCGCTCTTCAAAGGGCATATCCGGTACAATCAGGGCGTCTATTCCACAATCAGCAGCATTTTTCATAAACTTATCCACACCATATGCAAACACAGGGTTAATATAGGTCATAAATGCCAGCGGCACATCTGTTTTTTGACGTATCCGGCGCACCGTATCAAATATTTTATCTGTGGTGGTTCCGGAGGCCAGGGCCCGAAGGTCAGCCTCCTGGATGACAATTCCCTCCGCCACCGGATCGGAAAATGGTATGCCCAGCTCAATCAAATCTGCTCCTGCCTCTGCCATGGCCGGCACAAGGGCCTCTGTCACGGAAAGGTCCGGGTCGCCTGCTGTTATGAAAGGTATAAATGCCTTCTTATTCTCAAACACCTGCTGTATCCTATTCATAGAGTTCTACCCCCTTATATCTGGCAATTGCCGCCACATCCTTGTCTCCCCTGCCGGAAAGATTGATAACAATAATCTGGTCTTTATCCATGGAACCAGCTATCTTCCTGGCATAGGCCACCGCGTGCGCGCTCTCCACTGCCGGTATGATTCCTTCCATACGTGACAGATATTCAAAGGAATCCACTGCCTCATCATCTGTCACAGGAACATACTGTGCCCTGCCGCTGTCATGCAGCTGCGCGTGCTCCGGCCCGATACCCGGATAATCCAAACCAGCTGAGATGGAATACACTGGTGCAATCTGTCCATATTCATCCTGGCAGAAATAAGATTTCATGCCGTGGAAAATGCCCAGACGGCCCGTTGCTATGGTAGCTGCGGTCTGCTCTGTCTCCACACCCCGTCCCGCTGCCTCGCAGCCTACCAGCTTCACGTCCTTTTCATCTATAAATTCATAAAAGGCTCCCATTGCATTGCTTCCGCCGCCCACACAGGCAATTACCATATCGGGAAGCTTTCCTTCCTTCTCCATAAGCTGCTCTTTGATTTCCCTGCTGATAACACTCTGGAAATCCCTTACCATCATGGGGAAGGGATGGGGACCCATGACAGAACCTATGACATAATGTGTATCGGAGATACGGTTAGTCCACTCCCTGAGCGTTTCATTGACAGCATCCTTTAATGTCTGGGTTCCGCTGGTCACCGGATGCACCTTGGCCCCTAACAGCTCCATACGGTATACATTAAGTGCCTGGCGGTCCGTATCCTCCTTGCCCATGTAAACCTCGCATTCCAGACCCAACAGGGCTGCTGCGGTGGCAGTGGCCACACCGTGCTGTCCGGCCCCTGTCTCGGCTATAACTCTGGTCTTTCCCATCTTTTTGGCCAGAAGGACCTGCCCCAGTGCGTTGTTGATTTTGTGGGAACCGGTGTGGTTTAAGTCCTCCCGTTTCAGGTAAATCCTGGCCCCGCCCAGGTCCTTTGTCATCTTCTCTGCATAGTAGAGACGTGACGGACGGCCTGTGTATTCCTCCAGCAGATACTTTAACTCAGCCTTAAACTGTGGATCCTTTTTATAATACTCATATGCTTCTTCCAATTCCGTGACAGCGCTCATCAGTGTTTCCGGTATGAACTGGCCGCCATGGATTCCAAATCTTCCTCTTGACATTTCTGTTTCTCCTTTTTTAAAACGATTTTTTACCGCAGGACCTGGGCTATTTCCTCCATCTTCCTTCTGTCCTTCCTGCCCCCTGTTTCCACCGCGCTGCTGACATCAATGCAGTAGGGTCCATGGGATGCCGCCTGTCTTATGTTGCCTAGATGGATGCCGCCTGCCAGGAAATAAGGCTTTTTTAACTCCGGTATCATATTCCAGTCAAACTGGGTGCCGCTGCCTCCGTACCTGCCCTTTGTATAGGTGTCCAGAAGCAGGTAATCGCAGGGCAGCTCCTGGGCCTTTAAAATCTGTTCCCTGCTTCTGACCCGCACCGCCTTGATGACCGGAAGCGGGGTGTGTTTCTTCAGTTGTCTTATGTACGCCTCATCCTCATCTCCGTGGAGCTGTATCAGGTCAATCACCCTTTCCTTTTCCCGGTGCCCTGCCAGCTCCAGTATCTCCTCCATGGGCGCATTGACAAATACGCCCACGGCTCTGATTCTCTTATCCAGCTCCCGACTTAACTGGGCGGCCTTATCAGGCGTAACCCTGCGGCTGCTCTCGGCAAATACAAAGCCGATATAGTCCGGCAGAATGTCATTGGCTGCCAGTATATCTCCAAACCGGCTGAGACCGCATATCTTAAGCCTGCATGTCTTCATCATTCATCTCCCTGCTCTGTTTCCTCTATCTGTTCTGATTCCCTATCTGTCCTGTTTCCTCTATCTGTCCCGGTTCATGTCCGGCCCTACCGTATCCGGGACTTAAGTTCCCTGAGAGCCTGCTTTTTATCTGCCGCCCGCATCAGTGTCTCTCCCACAAGAACCGCATCTACCTGGTTCTCCGCCAAAAGCTCTATATCCTCAGGCGTCCTGATTCCGCTCTCTGCCACAAATATGGTGCCCCGGTCCACCAGCCTCCTGAGCCTCAGGGCGTTTGTGAAGTCTACCTCAAACGTGCCCAGATTGCGGTTATTGATTCCAATGATATCGGCCCCTGCCTCTGCTGCCATAGCCACTTCCCGGTCCGTATGGGCTTCCACCAGGGAGCTAAGGCCCAGTCTGCCGCAGATGCCCATATACCGTTTGAGCTGTTCCATGTCCAAAAGGGAACAGATCAGCAGGACAGCAGAGGCTCCCAGCACCTTTGCCTCATAAATCTGGTATTCGTCCACGGTAAAATCCTTACGCAGCAGCGGAAGGCCTATCTCACCATGAATTTCCTCCAGGTATCGGTCAGCTCCTAAAAAGAATTCAGGCTCGGTCAATACGGATACGGCATCTGCGCCGGCTTCCTGGTATTGTCTGGCTATTTCCACATAAGGAAAATCAGGAGCAATCAGTCCCTTTGAGGGCGAAGCCTTTTTAACCTCACAGATAAAGGAGACTCCCGGTTTAGACAGCGCCGCCTTAAAAGAATATCCTCCGCCTGTTCCGTCTTCCCCTTTAATATCTTCCCTCTTTATGCCTTCTCTCTCTCTGCATTTGAAGGCTTCCTTCATCACCTGTTCCAGCGGTTTTACCTGCTTCCTTTGCTCCACCCGTTTCCCGGCGGACCGGGCAATGGTATCCAGTATCATGACGCCTTCACCTCTCCTGCTGCTTTTTTGGTTGCCTGGATAAATTCTTCCATCTTAGCCATGGCTGCTCCGGAATCAATCATGTCCTGTGCCGTCTTGACACAGTCCCTCACCGTGCAGTCATCAATTCCCAGATATAAGCTGATGGCCGCGTTCAAAACCACTACATCCCGCTTCGGTCCTTTCAGGCTTCCGGACAGGATATTCCTTGTTATCTGTGCATTCTCCTCAGGTGTGCCTCCGATGAGTTCTTCCAGATTGCATACGGTCAGGCCCAATTCCTCAGGCGTCATATCATAAGCCGTAATTTTCCCGTAACGGATTTCACATACATGGGTGGGGCCGGTAAGTGTCGCTTCATCCAGTCCGTCTCCCCCGCATACCACCATTCCCCTGGTAACTCCCAGGTTAGCCAGCACCTGGGCCAGCGGTTCCACCAAATCCCGGCTGTATACCCCTAACAGCTGCATGGATGCGCCTGCCGGATTGGACAGGGGGCCTAATATGTTAAATATACTTCTGATTCCGATTTCTTTCCTCACAGGAGCCGCATATTTCATAGAGGAATGGTATGCCGGCGCGAACAGGAAGCACATTCCGGTGTCCTCTAAAACAGTTTCAGCTTGTTCCGCCGTCAGAGCCAGCTCTGCCCCCAGTCTTTCCAGCACATCTGCCGCGCCGCTCTTACTGGATACGCTGCGGTTTCCATGTTTTGCCACCCGTATGCCTCCGGCGGCAGCCACAAATGCGCTGGTGGTGGAAATATTAAAGGTTCCCACCTCGTCCCCTCCTGTTCCCACAATGTCCATCACCGGAAAGGGCGGCGACAGCTTTACCGCCTTATCACGCATAACAGTGGCGCAGGCCGTAATCTCATCAATGGTCTCCCCCTTCATCCTCAGGGCTGTGAGAAATGAGGATATCTGCGCCTGGGTGGCGTTTCCGCTCATGATTTCATCCATAACCTCCTTGGTTGTTTCAAAATCCAGATTCTTATTTTCTACCAATTCATGAATTGCTTTCTGTATCATAGTCATTCTCCTTTTTACAATGTCTGATTTTTATTTCTGTTTCGTTTGTCTCTCACCATTTACATTGCCTGTATCGTCCCGATATTAAGGAAGTTTTCCAGTATTTTCCTTCCATCCGGCGTTAATATGGATTCGGGATGGAACTGCAGCCCGTATATGGGATAGTCCCTGTGCGAAACTGCCATGACCTCTCCTTCCATACAGTCCAGGGCCACCACTTCCAGTTCCTCGGGCAGGCTCTCAGGCACTGCGGACAGGGAATGATATCTGGCAGCCGGTATAACGGACGGCAGACCTTCAAATAACCGGCATCCGCATCCCATCTTTTCCGGAAGTCCGGACTTTTCTTCCTTTATATGACTGTCCAGCCTGATATCGCTCTGCTTTCCGTGCATCAGCTTCTTTGCATGGGCAATGGTTCCGCCGAATGCCTCGCATATACCCTGATGTCCCAGGCACACGCCCAGAATGGGCATTTTTCCCTTAAGCTTTATCACTGCTTCCTCCAGTATGCCGGCATCCCGGGGATATCCCGGTCCGGGCGACAGTATCAGGTGGCTTGGTTTCATGCTTTCTATGTCATCCACGGTTACCTGGTCGTTGCGGACTACCTTTATATCCGGCTCAATACTCCCAATCATCTGTACCAGGTTATAGGAAAAGCTGTCATAATTATCAATTAATACGATCATCTGTCGTCTACCTCCCCTGCCTGAAGAATGGCCTGAATGACGGCCTTGGCTTTATTTGCTGATTCCTCGTATTCCAGTTCCGGAACACTGTCCGCCACGATTCCGCCTCCGGCCTGGACCGTAACCTTTCCTGCCTGCTTTACCGCCATGCGTATGGCGATGCATGTGTCCAGGTTTCCGGTAAAATCCAGGTATCCCAGGGCTCCCCCGTAGATTCCGCGGGGAACCGACTCCAGTTTTTCAATAATCTCACACGCCCTTATCTTAGGCGCTCCCGATAGGGTGCCTGCCGGAAGCAGGGCCTCCACCGCCGAACAGCCGTCCAGGCCGGGTTTTATATTTCCTTCCACCTGGGAACAGATATGCATGATTTTGGAATACTTGTGTATCATCTTGTACTCCGTCACCTCCACGGACCCGAACTCAGCGATGCGTCCAATATCATTCCTTCCCAAATCCACCAGCATATTGTGCTCGGAAAGTTCCTTTTCATCTGCCAGAAGTTCTTCCTCCAGCCTTCTGTCCTCCTCGTCCCCGGCTCCCCTGGGCCGGGAACCGGCTACCGGAAAGGTAGTAAGACGCCCGTTTTCAAGGCGGACCAGTGTTTCCGGGGATGTACTGATGATTTCATCCTGGTCTATGTTCATATAAACCATGTAAGGAGATGGGTTGGTCGTCCTTAAAACCCGGTAGGCGTTCAGCAGACTGCCTTCATAGGAACTGGTAAACTGTCTGGATATAACTGCCTGAAAGATATCCCCGTCCAGAATATACTCCTTTGTCTTTTCCACCGTACCGCAGAACTCTTCTTTGGAAACACTGCATACAAAGGATGGTTTCTCCGGCGAGGACAGCCTCTTAAGAGGTGCCGTGTCACTGATAAGGGAGGCCATTTCCTGTATTTCCTCACAGGCCCTTTTGTACTCCTTCATCAAATATTCCAGACCGCCGGAGGTGTTCCCATTTTCCCGGCCTTCACAACGCTTCCGGCCTTCGCACCGCTCCAGCTCTTCACAGATTCCCCGTTCTGTCCTGCCGGTTTTCATGTTAACCACAATCTGTATCTTCTGTTTCAGGTGGTCATAGGCTATGACCTTGTCAAAGAGCATCAGGTCAAAGTCATTTGCGCCGCCTCTGCTGATATGAAGGGTGGGCTCTGCGTACTCAATCATTGCATATGCAAAATACCCCACAAATCCACCGGTAAAGGGCGGCTGCCCTTTCAGCCGGGGCGACTTGTACTGTGCCAATATCTCACGAAGCACATCCATGGGATGATCTGTTTGTATTTCCCTGGATGGGAAACGGCTGACATGGCTCTCAATCTTCACCTTTCCGCAGCGGCAGGCAACGCGCATCACCGGGTTATATCCGAGAAAGGAGTAGCGTCCCCATTTTTCGCCGCCCTCTATGCTTTCCAACAGGTAAAAACGGCTGCTCCTCTCCGCTATACGTCTGAGCAGTGTTATGGGGGTCACTACATCCGCGTAAATCTCGCGGCAGATGGGAATTATATCGTATTCCCCCGACAGACTTAATATTTCATCACAAGCTGGGATTATCATTTACCTTAACTCCTTTCCTTCAAACCGGCTGTTTATTCTGAACCCTTCACCATCCCCGGGTCCGGGCATCACATTCATCAAAAAAAAGAAGCCCTTATCCCTGCTGACTACATCTGTAATCAGCAGGGACAAAAGCTTCTTCCGGCTTCTGCGGTACCACCCTGGTTGGCGCTTTCCATGTCCTGCACTCTCCCCGCCATTCTCCGGTCTGGGAATTAAAAAAGCATCAAGTTAAAATTAACCTGATGCTGTGTCATCGAACAAAGAAATAAAATATGCCCGCTCTGCAACGCACCATCATGCGTTCTCCCTGGTAACGGTGGGATACCCGTCAGCCCATACTCCCATCAGACATATCTCTATGACCCTGGTTTCCAGCTGCCCTCGCAGGTCCATTCAGACTCTAATCCAATGCTCCCTTACACCGGCCGGAAGCTCTCTGCGCCTGGAATTACAATCTTACTTACTCCTGCTCAACAGTTTTTTATGTTTTGTTGAATGTTGAACTCATTATAATCAGCCCATTTCCAAATGTCAATGGTTTTTTTGAAAGTTTTTATATTTTTTCCATTTTCTTACACCGAGCCGGCCCGCAGGTCCTGCCCGGACAGCCGTGTTATCTCCTCCATTGCTTTTACCAGCTTTTCTGTGGTCTCCCGTATATTCGGCACCCCGAATATGCCTGAAACAATGGCTGCTCCCGCTGCATGGCTGCCGGCCAGACGTCCTATGTTATCCAGACAGATTCCCCCGATAGCCACCACAGGAATGTCCACACAGTCACAGATTGCATTCAGAGTCTCCATTGTCATGGGACGCGCATCTGCTTTTGTGCTGGTGCCGAATATGGCCCCGCTGCCCAGATAATCCGCACCTGCTGCCTGGGCTTTTCTGGCCTGGTCCACTGTTTTTGCCGTAACTCCCAGTATACGGTCAGGCCCCAGAAGCCTTCTGGCCTCAGACGCCTCCATATCATCCTGGCCCACATGGAGGCCGTCCGCGCGGCAGGCCAGAGCCAGCTCCAGATTGTCGTCAATCATAAGGGGCACATTATAGTCTTCTGTGATTCTGCGGATGTCCCAGGCCGTTCTCAGCACTTCCTCAAAATTTCCTTTATCCAGTTCCTTTTCCCTGAGCTGAACCATGGTTGCACCGCCTTTTAACGCCTCCTCCACCTGCTCTTTAAGGGATAGCTTACCGGTCCATGCCTTGTCGGTTACTGCATAAATCAAAAGCTGTCTTCTATCGAATCTCAATTTTCTTACCTCTCTCCAGTGTCCCGTCATCCAGAAGGCTCATTTTATCCAGCAGATACATGCGGAATGTGCCTGTCCCGCCTCCCCGCTTTGCAGTCTCTGCGGCCGCCAGTTCTCCGCAGAGCCCGTGTGCGCTGAGAGCCGTGACCGCAGCCTCCTCTGTCAGACCGGCCAGTCCCGGTTCCCCATACAGACCGCAGAACGCTCCCATAAGCCCGTCCAGCATACAGCCGCTGCCTGTAATCCTGGCCATCCAGGGATGGCCGTTTCTGACAATGAACTTTTTTTCTTTTCCAGCCACCACATCTTCTACCCCGGTCATGACCACAACCGCGCCTGTAAGGTCCCTCAGGGAACAGGCCGTTTCCATACGGCTCTCAATGGTACCAAAGGTTTCCGAATCCACACCGCAGGTGTTGCCCGCCTCATGTCCTCTCAGTTCCTGGTTCAGGGCCCGGATTTCCGCCTCATTTCCCCGGATCACAGAAGGGGATGTCTTCCGGATTATATCAATGGCTGTCTGTCTGCGAAACCGTGATGCAGTGACTCCTACCGGGTCCAGGATAACGGGAAGGCCCAGGCCGGCCGCCTTTCTTCCCGCTGCCTCCATGGCCGGTATGGTCCTTTCTTCCAGGGTCCCCAGGTTAAGGACAAGGCTGCTGCAGATGGAGGTAACATCCTCCACCTCATGCAGCCCCTGGGCCATAACAGGAGAGCCGCCTGCGGCCAGGACCATATTGGCCACGTCCCCTGCCGTAACATAATTGGTTATACAGTGGACTCTGGGAGAGCGCTCCCTTAAGTCCTTCATCCATTGTCTCTGCATTATCTGATTTATCCTTTTTCTTGTTATCTTCCCATGGCTTTGCCGGTCTGTACATCCAGATCCAGCATCCGCCTCATATACTGAAACGCCCCGGACTTATACAGCACGCCAATCAGGAACGCGGCAATGACCGTACCGCACATGGTGCTCATAAGAAATGGGATTACATAGGCAAAAATGGCTGCTTCCTTCCCCATCACCAGTGTGGCTACCGGATAGCAAAGCATTCCGCCCAGTATGCCGGTGCCGAACACCTCCCCAACGTAGGCCAGTGTCAGTCTGCCGAAACGCTGGTACAGATACCCCCCTAAAAATGCGCCCACCATGCTGCCCGGAAATGCCAGCAGACTGCCTGTCCCCATCAGATTCCTGATAAATGATGTGCAGAACGCCATTCCCACGCCATACCACGGACCAAGGAAAACACCGGCCAGTACATTGGCAAGGTGCTGAACCGGAAAACATTTGGATGCCCCTATGGGGATGGAAAAGCCGGATAAAGACACGGCCACCGCTGTCAGCATGGCGCTTACCGCCAGTTTTTTAATGTTTACTTTCATAGTCATACCTCCATGTTTTTTACTTGGAGCCCGCCTATCTTCCTGGTAGAGAGGCATATTTTCTGGTACAGCGGCGTATTTCCTGCACAGCGTTAAATCCTGCTTATATCCATACCGCGCAAAAGGCCGGAACTTTTCTCTGATATAAAAAAGCCCATACCGCGCGGGATATGGACTTAAATTATGCATTGAATACACATACATGTCTCATATTTCCCTACGTTGGCATTACCCAAATCAGGTGCGATAGGTCGAAGTTCGATTACTTCCTCTCAGCCTGCTTCACAAGCTCCCTGTTGTCATTTAGCATAGCACCGGACTATTTATTTGTCAATCCGAAATCATTCAAACTCTCACATACCTTCTGAATACAACAAAAAAAGAGCCGGGGCAGAGCCTGCGGACTCTTTGCTTATCACCTGTAAAATTATGCTCCGTCCCCATCGCTCAGAGGCTTAATACGCCCTGGCCTCCCTGGTTAGAACCAGGGTTTCTATGGCATATGCCACACCATCCTGTATATTGGAGCGGGTCTGGCATCTGGCGATACGTTTAATGCTCTCCATGGCATTTCCCATGGCAACCGTATATTTTATGTCCATGGACAGCATGGAATAGTCATTCTCGCTGTCTCCTATGGCCATGATTTCATCCGGTCTCACGCCCCTGGAGGACGCGTAAAAAGCCAGAGCCCGGCCCTTTTGGGCATAGCTGTGGGTCAGCTCCAGGTTGGTGGCAAAGGAGGACGCAACCGCCAGTTCCGCTATACCGGACAGGCGCTCCTTAATTCTGCCCAGAACCTCCTGCGATTCATGGATGACCGATATTTTATAAAATGCCAGACCCAGCTCAAAGAGCTGTCCTTCCTCCACAAAGGAGAACCGGTCTCTCACTCCCTCATAGGTAAACTCCGCCATGGGAAGCAGCACATTCCGTTCAAAACATGCCCTAAACTGTGCCTCCCTGGCTGTGGTATAGCTGCCTCTGTCCGTCATGAAATCAAAGATAATGTCCTCCTTTTGGCAGCAGTCCAGGATTCCCCTTACCTGTCTCTCAGAAAGCCGTATCTCGTCCATGAGCCTGCCGTCCCAATCATACACAGCGGCTCCGTTCATGCACACCACAGGCGCCCTGAGTCCGGCCTCCTTAAGGGGTTCCAATGCGTCTATATAGCTGCGTCCCGTACAAATCAAAAACTCGGCTCCCATAGCCTTAAGTCCTTTAAGCGCACGCACATTCCTCTCTGAAATATGCCCGTCAGGGCGCAGGAGGGTGCCGTCCATGTCAATTGCAACCAGTCTTATCATATATGCCTGCTTTCTGTCAAATATTCTGTCATAGGTCTGTGTACCTGTCAACGACCCGCCTGCACAGGTCCGGCCGGTTAGTAATGATAGCGTCCACTTTCTGCTGCACCAGCATTTCCATATGCGGTTCTTCATTGACCGTCCATACATTCACTGCCAGTCCCTGCCTTCTGGCAGCCGGGATAAGATCCGGATCCTGCATGTGGTACAGGGCCGGATGCAGGGCATCCGCTCCCACTGTACGCCGCCCATAGTCTGCCGCGCCAATCCAGCCATCCGAGTACAGAAGCCCTGTCTTAAGGCCGCTGTCCAGTTCCTTAAGCCTTACCAGGCTGGGGTGGCAGAAGGATGAATAAATCACCCTGTCCTCCATCCCCATGGAAGCAGTGAGAGCCAGTACCTTTTCCTCAATCTCAGGGTAGAGTATGATGCCGGTCTTAAGCTCCACATTTACTGTCAGCCCCGCAGGCTTTAACAGTTCATAGACTTCCTTAAGCGTGGGAATCCGGGCGTCCTTAAAGTTGGGAAACAGCCTGTTAAAAGACAGTTTCTTAAGCTGGGCCAGGGTATAATCCTTTATATACCCTGTGCCGCTGCTCACCCTGTCGATGGTCTCATCATGGGCCACCACTAGCTCACCGTCCCTGCTTAACTGGACATCCAGCTCCACCCCGTCGGCTCCCATTTCCGCTGCCAGCCGGAATGCCTCCAGCGTATTTTCCGGCGCGTAAGCCGACGCGCCTCTGTGGGCCCAAACCTGTGTCTTCATACTCAGTATACCCTCCAGTCCATGATTATCATTCATTGAGCAGGTTATATTCCCCGATTGCCTTATTAATCTGCTGCGCCATCTCAGATGCAGCCTCCTCCGGGCTGGTTCCGTTGTTAAGCATGTTCTCTATCTCCGTTTCAACCACCTGCCTTGCCTCAGGAAATACGCTGAGCAGGGCGCCTGCTGACTGCGGAGCGGAATCATGAAGCTGGTCAATGGCAGTGCCAAACTGGGGATATTTTTCCAGATTCTCCCTGAATACAGGTTCCTCATGAGCCTTGACAGTCACAGGGAAATATCCTGTCTGGGCGTTCCAGTAAGCCTGGCTCTCTGGTGAAACAAGGAACTTAACAAACTCCCATGTGGCGGCCTTCTTAGCCTCATCCTCATTGTTCAGGGCCCAGAGAGAGGCGCCTCCAATAGACACTCCGCCTTTATCGCTTTCATTGACCATGGGGAAATAAGCGGTTCCCACCTCAAACTTGCCATTTACATCTTCCAGAATCTGCTTTAAGGAGGCAGTGGATCCAAGGGTCATGGCCGACTTGCCGGAGCTGAAATCTGCCAGTCCCGCATCGCCGCCTCTGCCCACATTGGGCGCGTAGCCCTTGTCGTACAGTTCCTTCCAGGCCGCCAGTGTCTTTGCCCCAGCCCCGTTCTGGTCAAATTCAACCGCTGTGGCAGCTGCCTCACGTCCATTTCCGTTGTTTACATAATTCAGTCCCTGCTTGCAGGTAAACTGTTCAAAAAACCAACCGTAAATGCTCAGGGATATAGGTTCTCCTGCCCCGCCCTTGTTCACCAAATCATCGGCAATCCGGCCGATCTCACCAAGGCTTCCAGGCGCCTGTGTAATGCCTGCCTTGTCAAACATATCCTTGTTGTAGTACAGCAAAGGCGTGGATGAGTTAAAGGGCATGGAATATAAGGTGTCACCTACAGTATAATACGCAGCGATGTTAGGTTCAATCTGTGTTTTATCCCATCCGTCCGCGTCGATTAACTCCTGCATGGGCACCACCCACCCGGAATCAATCATGAACCTGGTTCCAATGTCGTAAATCTGTACCAAATCCGCACCCATATTGCCAATCTGGGCGCTTTTCAGTTTATTGATGGCATCGTCATACTCTCCCTGATACTGGGCCTCCACCTGGATTCCCATGGTGTTTTCTGAATTAAACTTATTTACCAGATACTCCAATGCCTCTCCGTTCACTCCGCCCATGGAATGCCAGAAGGTGATGGAAGCGCCCTCTGCGCCTGCACTTTGGGAGGCATCTGTCTGGGATGTGCCTGCCTGGGATGTGCCTGCCTGGGATGTTCCTGACTGGGATGTACCTGGCTGGGATGCACCTGCCTGGGAACCCGGGTCAGCCGCAGCGCCCGTGCCTGCTGCCGGCGCGCCGCACCCTGCCAGCATGGATACTGCCAGTAAGGCTGCAGCATAACCGATTAATCTCTTTTTCATAATTGTTATTCCTCCGTTTATTTTTTATTCTTATTTCATTTTCTTGTTTCTTTTTCTTCTTTTATTTACTTCTGTAATCCCTTTCCGGGTGTTCCTAACCCTTCACTGCTCCTGAGAACATCCCCCGGATCAGCTGCTTCTGCCCCAATATGAAGATAGAAATGGAGGGCAGGATAATCATGACCACGCCTGCAATCATCAAAGTAATGGACTGGGCGTCCACGCTGTTTAACATGCTGATGCCAATTTGCACGGTTCTCATTTCATTGGATCCGGTCACCAGCAAAGGCCACATATACATGTTCCAGGCATTGATAAAGGTATACACCGCCATGGCCCCTATGGCCGACTTGGTAAGCGGAAGCAGGATGCGGAAAATGAACCTGAGATTTCCGCAGCCGTCAATCTTTGCCGACTCATACAGAGAGATGGGAAATGATTTATAAAACTGCCGGAACAGAAAGATTCCCATTGCTGACGTAAGATAGGGCACAATGAGCACCTGGTAGGAATCCAGCCAGTTCCACCGGCTCACCGTCAGATAATTTGATATGATGGTGGCCTCTCCCGGAATCATCATAGTGGCCATTACCAGCATAAAAAGTGCGTTTTTACCCTTAAACTCCAGGAAGGAGAAGGAAAATGCAGCCAAAGAACAGGAAATAATCTGTCCCGCTGTAATCAGCCCGGCTGTGATAAAGGAGTTGCACACAAACCGCACCAGCGGTATTTTTACCAGGGCCTGCCTGAAATTGTCCCATGTAGGCTGCCTGGGCACCAGATTCATTTCCGTGGTAAACAATTCGCCGGGCGGCATAAACGCCACGCTGACCGCATATAACAGCGGCAGAAGAACGAAGAGGGATACCAGCACATTGGCTGCAATCAGGGCTCCGGCCCTGACTCTCCGTACAGTCATGGCTTTTCTGTTGGCTTTCTCCTGTACTTTAATGATTTCCTCGCGGCTGACTCTTTTGCGTCCCTTTATGGTCATTGTCTGTTCCATTAATAGCTGACTCCTTTCTTCTCTGCCTTAAACATCATAAGCGTCATGACCATGATGATGGCAAACAGTATGACGGACTGTGCCGCCGCGCTGCCAAACCTGTAGTTAAAAAACGCATCCCTGTAAATGGAATACACAATCAGGTTTGTGGATTCCCCCGGTCCGCCCTGGGTCAGAATCTTCACCTGGCCAAAGGACTGGAATGCCTGGATGATATTCACTACGATGGTATAAAACATGATTGGGCTGAGACCCGGCAGTGTCAGCCGGAAAAATTTCTGAATCCCGTTGGCCCCATCCACGGATGCTCTCTCGTAGATAGTCTCATCAATATTGCTGAGTCCGGCGCTGAAATACAGGAAGTTAATTCCGCTGTTAAGCCAGGCTGTCAGCAGGGCCACGCATATGAGCGCGTATTTGGGGTCGTTAATCCAATTGATATCAAGTCCCAGCAGCTTGTTTACAATACCGATGGAAGGATGAAGCATGATTTTAAATATCATGGCTGCGGAACTGGACGCAATGGCCATGGGCAGCGCATAAGCCGTGCTGAATATACGGATTCCCGGAAATGCCTTATTGCACAGGACAGCTGCCAGGAGTCCCAGGGCCATGCTCCCCGCCGCCACGATTGCCACGAACAGAAGGGTTACTGCCAGACTGTTATAAAATGATTCCGACTGAAACAGCTCCATATAATTTCCCAGTCCCACAAACAGCTTGGCCTGCCCCATTTTATTTGTCTTATAAAGACTCAGGTAAATGGTCTTGAAAAACGGGTAAAACAGGAATACGGCAAACACCAGGAGAGCCGGTAAAATATATCCATAGGGCCCTGCCTTTTTTAATAATGAATCTGATTTCATCACTGTCTCCTAATCAAATAAAATATTTTCTTCTGACTGTATATCAAACAGCTTAATCTGAGGCATATCCACGTAAAGGCGCAGGAATTCTCCCGGCTTCACCCGGCAGGACGCCGGCATCCTGGCCGACAGCCGGCCCGCATCCCCTGTATTGCCGTGAAGCAGCACCTCGCTTCCCAGCATTTCCCTTACACTTATGTAAACTCCAATCCACCCGCTGTCATTTCCGTTCAAACCATCGGAACCATTTTTCCGGCTGCATTCTTCCTGATGAAGGTCTTCCGGCCGGATCCCCAGGGTTACCCGTTTTCCCGCAAACCCTTTTTCTTTTAATTTCCTGGCCTGGTATCCTTCCAGGGGAAGCCGCCATCCCTGTCCCAGAAGCCAGACTGTCCCATCCTCTTCCAGCACATCCACATCCAGAAAATTCATAGTGGGGGACCCAATGAATCCCGCCACAAATTTATTTACAGGATTCCGGTAAAGCTCTGCGGGAGGCGCTACCTGCTGTATCATTCCCTGGTTCATAACAACAATCCGGGTACCCAGAGTCATGGCCTCCACCTGGTCATGGGTCACATATATGATGGTGGCGTTAAGCTGTTTGTGAAGCTTTGCTATTTCCACCCGCATCTGCGCCCTCAGCTTGGCATCCAGATTGGACAGGGGTTCGTCCATAAGATAAGCCTTTGGCTTTCTCACAATCACGCTTCCGATTGCAACCCTCTGCTTCTGTCCTCCTGATAATGCAGCCGGCCTGCGGTCCAGCAGATGGCTGATTTCCAGAATTCGGGCTGCCTCCCTTACTCTGGCATCAATTTCACCGGGCGCGGTCCTGCGTACCCTGAGTCCAAAGGCCATGTTCTCATACACCGTCATATGGGGATATAAGGCATAATTCTGAAATACCATGGACAGATTCCGGTTTTTAGGTTCGACCATGTTCATCAGGCAGTCATCCATCCATAATTCCCCTGAGGAAATATCCTCAAGTCCTGCAATCATTCTCAGTGTAGTGGATTTTCCGCAGCCTGACGGCCCCACAAAAATAATCAGCTCCCGGTCCCTGATATCCAAATTAAAATCCTTGACCGCATTTTGGCCCCCTTTATAGGTTTTACATACATTTACCAGTGAAATATCCGCCATTTCCGTTCCTTTCTCTCTCCCAAATCTACTTATAGATTCTAAATTGTCCAGGTAAAATCCAAAAGCAGGTTCGCGTAAAATAAAGGTAAAAACAGGCAGAGTTTCCTGGTCCTTCCCATACGCGGCTATGGATACAGCTTGTATGGAGGGCCAAAAACGCAAAAAGGATTCTGCAATGCAGCTGGTTACTGCCTTGCAAAATCCTCTCTTGTTTGCTGAAATTGTTATGAAATTTGAACCGTGAAAACTGAACTGCGGCATTCCATACCGGTATCCGTTTTATGCCATATTCAACATACGCTTCATCTTGGTGACCTCGCCATCCAGGTGATTCACTTTTAAATGATACATGATATTAGGCTGTAATTCCTTTAACGCTTCATCCAGCTTTCGAGCCAGGTTCAAATGTCCCTCTGCTATCAGCTGGATATTCCTGTTGGTCTCATTCTCCAGGGTAATCTCTATGTTGGTTACCCTGTCTTTAAGCGTCTGCACATCCTCTTTGAGCGTCTGCACGTCTCCTTTGAGTGTCTGCATGTCTCCCTGCAGCGACCGCACATCTTCGCTTACCGAGGCAAGGCCTCCTTCGATCCCTCCTAACTTCTGAAGGATCAAATCCATCTTCTGATTTTCCATGATTTTCCCATCCTTTCTCTTATGCAATGGCTGCTAACCATTGCAGCATCCGACACCTCTCCAAATATCAGATGCCCGTAAAGGCTGATTCCATTATACTATACCAGAAGAGCCATAGCTAGGTTGAAGTTTAGAAAAATTCTTGGTTCGGCCTCATATCAGCAGGGGCTGCTGATTTCTCTCCTGCTGCCGTCTGTGCACCGCCGTCCGTCACAGTCTCCTGCCGCATTTAGGACAGTACTCAAAATCCTCTTCTGTCTCATATCCGCAATTTCCGCATTTTTTCCAGGTCTTATAGGTTCCGCTGTCGTAATAGCCCCTGCGGCGCCCCTCCTGAACCAACGTCAGGTCGGAACTTTTTATATCTGCCTGCTGGCCGTGAAGCAGCGCCTTTCCCATCTCCGGGTCCAGCTCATAGACAGCATCACAGCAGGACATTTTTACATAAAATCTCTTATTCCACTTGAACAGGGGAATAAAGAAAAAGCTGAAATACATATAGGTCATGTAAACCTGGTATCGCCCGTATCCGCCGCACCGGTCACATATGACAGTCTTTACATAATCCAGTATTTTCTGCCCCTGACTGATTCCTCCTATAAATATCATTGGTATTGTCTCCTATCCTGTATGTACTCCGCCTGTATGTATTGCAAAAGTCCGGGCCGGCTTCTGCCGGCCCGATATTTAATCATATGATGGATATGCCCCGCTACAGATATGATTTCTTAAGCGCCTTCAAAAGAATCTTAGGCTGCCTGTTGTAAGGCGTCACCGGGCAAATCTTTTTCTTTACATCCAAAAGGCCGTAAACTGCAATGCGCGCAGCGCGTACCGAATATTCCTCAGTAAATACCATGTCCTCCGGAATCTCCACAAACTGGCTCACCATTGCAAAGTTGGTGGAACCTGCCGGAATCACCGGCGGCCTGTCGCTCATCTTGCGCGGCTCAAACTGTGCATCCACATAAGGCATATAGCAGGGAATCACATTGATAACCGTCTTCATCAGTTCCGCAATCCTGTCCTCCGGAATATGAAGATGATGGAGATATTCATTTAACAGCTCCTGGCCGGTACAATCCTTCATAGGCTTCTTTACATAATCGCCAATGGCCTCTGTGTGCAGTCCATATCCCCAGAAAATGGTCTGGTCGGCGGGCTGGTTCACAAAATGAGGCTGAGCCGCAACCACGCTGCTCATAAGCCAGCTGGAATCCTTAAAGGTCATCAGAGCGCCGCTGCCAGGTACATTGCCGGTAAAATTCTCAATGGTCTTTAAAATATCATCGCCTTTGCAGGTAACAGTAAAGCTGAGCCAGTTTGTCTCCTCAGGCTTGGTAAAGAATGGCTCCGGATTTCCCAGGCCCGGCTTCTTTCCGGCCACCTTGGCCCAGAGTTCACCGCTGATCGGCTTCTTCTCAGGCGCGGGCGCGGGTTTGTAAAGGCTTCCCAGGGTAGCGCTGTCCGTCATGCACGCATTGGTCATGATACAGATATCGCTCTTATTTAGCTGGACCTCCTCCGTCACATAGGAAGGACCGGCCGGAGCGTCTGATTCCTCACCTGAGTCATCTGTGCTCTCCACCTTCTTTTTCAGATACAGGGTCTTTACCGTAATTCCGGGTCCGTCCGCAAAATCTATATCTGTCACTTCGCAGTTCTCACGGAAGTTGACTCCGGCCTTCCTCAGATAAGTCTCCAGAGGACGAATCACGCTGTCGTACTGGTTTAACGGAGTTCTGGTAACTCCCTCCAGGGTTTCGATACGGCTGAACTCAAAAATCATGCGGTTCATATACCGTCTGAACTCAAACAGGCTGCTGTACTTCTGGAATGCAAAGGTAGTCTGCCACATATACCAGAAATTGGTCTCGAATATATGGGGTGTTTCCTTAAACCAGTCCTGGATGGTCAGGTTGTCCAGCTTTTTCTCATCTGTCATCAGCAGCTTCAGAAGGGCCATCCGGTCTGCCTGGTTAAATCCCATGGATTTCACATCCAGAATGTTGCCGTCCTTATCCACCAGCCTTGCCTTGGCGCAGGTAGGATGGGCATGGTCAAACTCCAGAATTTCTTCCGTAACGCTGCGTCCGGGCTGGCGCAGGGATGGAATGGATCCAAAAAGCTCCCAGAAGTTCTCATAGGTCTCCTCATTGAGCATACGTCCGCCGCGGCATACAAAGCCCTGCTCCGGCGTACCGATACCGTCATTGCTTCCCCCAAGTATGTGCATGCCCTCGTAAACCGTTATCTGGTTGGCAGGGAACCTGCAGTCCCGGATCAGATACGCGGCGGCAGCCAGGGTGGCCAGGCCTCCGCCTACCAGATAAGCTTTCCTGTCGCCATAATCCCGGTTATTCATCACCGCTTCCTCAATGGCGGCAATCCTCTCATCTTCCTTTTCCTTCCGGCTGTCCTGCAGCTTCTTCACTGCCACGCCCACTGCTGCTCCTGCTGCCGCAGCTGTCAGGATTTTACCCACTTTTTTGTTCATCGACTTACCTTCCTTTCTGTTTTATATATAATTTCTCTGATGATTCAGATAATTGTCCTTCCAGGATTATTCCCCTTTATCCCCGTGAAATACACCACGGACCCCGTTTTTATATTCCTGGCATCATATTGCGAACCTTAAGCCCCATTTCCCGCTGTGCGGGTAAAATAATTGGACAAGCCGGCGAACTGCTCCAGCGTCAATGCTTCCCCCCTGACAGAAGCAGGAACACCCAGGCTCTCAATGGCAGCCGCTATCTGCTCCTTTGTATACGGAACCTCCGGCGAGTTATTTAATCCGTTCTGCAGCGTCTTCCTGCGCTGATTAAACGAGGCCCTTATAAGCCGGAACATGACACCTGGCTCGTCCACCTGTACCGGTGGTTCCTTATACCTTGTCAGGCGGATAACCGCGGATCCCACATTGGGGCGTGGAATAAAGCAGTTGGGCGGTACATTTGCCACGATATAAGGCTTTGCATAGTACTGCACTGCCAGGGACAAGGCGCCGTAGTCCTTGGAGCCGGGTCCCACCTGCATCCGGTCCGCCACCTCCTTCTGCACCATAACAGTGATATTGTCAATGGGCACATTGCTCTCAAACAATCCCATGATAATGGGCGTGGTGATATAATATGGGAGGTTGGCCACCACCTTGATAGGCCTTCCATCATTATACTCGTCCACCAGCTGGTTCATGTCTAATTTCAGGATATCGCTGTTGATAACCGTCACATTGGAATAGCCCTTTAACGTCTCGTCCAGTATGGGCAGAAGATTGGTGTCAATCTCCACTGCAACCACTTTTCCTGCATGCTCCGCCAGGTACTGGGTCATGGTTCCGATTCCCGGTCCTATTTCCAGCACGCAGTCATCCCCGGTAATCCCTGCGGCACTTATGATTTTGTCCAGCACGTGGGTATCTATGAGAAAATTCTGACCAAATTTCTTTTGGAATGCAAACTGATATTTCTGTATGATTTCAATGGTATTTTTCGGATTACCCAAAGTCGCCATGTATTATAATTTCCTTTCTGCGGACCGGATTCGGCCCTCTTTTAAGAGTAATGGATTCCCGTCCAAAAGTCAATGCCTGGGCAAAAGAACAGTCAAAAAAGAAGCGCTGTATATCGTACACTACAGCGCTTTTTGTCTATTTGTCAACTCTGTTTCCCATAACCGGGCTGCCTACAGCCGGTAGAGCCTTTTTCCATTTTCCCAGGTCACCTTCACAACGGTTTCCGGGTCCACTCCCTTAAGCTGGCTGACAGCCTCCACCACATAGGGAAGATTGAGGGATGAGTTTCTCTTTCCGCGGTTGGGAACCGGCGCCAGATAGGGACAGTCTGTCTCCAATACAATGGACTCCAGAGGTATATACTCCACCACCTCTTTCAGCTTCCTTGCATTGTTGAAAGTAAGGACGCCTCCGATTCCAAGGAAAAATCCCATGTTCAGGTACTCCCTGGCCATTTCCCTGGTGTAGGAAAAGCAGTGGACGACGCCTCCGATATCCCCGGCCTTAGCCGCCTTCATCATATCCAGGGTATCCTTTGCGGCATCCCTGCTGTGGATGATGACTGGAAGCTTAACCTGCCTGGCCAAATCCATCTGTGCCTCAAACCATTTTTTCTGTATATCGTGGGCCGGTTCCTCCCAGTAGTAATCCAGGCCGATTTCGCCCACGGCCTTTATCTTCCGGCGGCCACACTGTTCCTTAATCCACTGTAGGCCCTCCTGGTCCAGCTCCCCTGTCTCACTGGGATGGACTCCCATGGCCCCGTATATCCAGTCATAGGATTCAGCCAGCTTCAGGGTACTTCGGCAGCTCTCCAGGCTGGCGGCTACATTCATAACCGCACCGATGCCGGCTTCTTTCAAACGTCCCAGAAGTTCCGGCCGGTCCCCGTCAAATGCCTCATCATCATAATGGGCATGTGTGTCAAATATCATGATTTTAAACTCCTTTTGCAATCCACATGCTCACACCGTACAGAACCAGAAAATGTACCGGGTAAAACACGTAGAACATATATTTAAGCTGAAATGCCCCCCGCCTTCCATTATACAATACAATAGGCGCAAAAGACAAGGCTGACACACAATAGCAGCTGATGCTCTCCACTGCGCAGATTGCCACTCCCGCAACCACCTGGGCCGTATCACTGCGGCGGAACCAGTACATGGCAGCTATGAACAGGACTCCCACCACATTATAATCAAACTGCAGCACCCAAGACAGCGCGCATCCCGCTGCCAGAGCCCCTGCCTTCAAACACGGATTCTGGGTGGACTCCATGACAGCCATAACCAGCACCCCGGCAAACAGGGTAAACATCATATTCTGATAGTGGGGATAATACATGGTGTGGTACACAGCCAAATCAAAGGGCACTTCAGACAACAGGGCAAACAGGAGCATCCTGACGGCGTACCACCGGCGGTCCCTGGTTCGCACAAATTCCTCTGCCGTGAGATATGCCAGGATAGGAAACCCCAGTCTCCCCACATAACGGCAGACCTGTCCTGCTATCACCCAGTAATGCCCGGAAGGCGTCAGCAGCACTGCATGATAAAGAGCACTGTCTGTTCCATGAAGAATCCCTCCCTGAATCACCACTGCTCCAATATTATCAATTAGAATTGCCACAATTCCCAGAATCTTCAGCTGGTTTCCCGTAAGCCCCTGTCGGCGGCCGCCGTATGGCCCGCGGCTGCGTCCTCTACCCATATCGTACCCTCTTTCGGGCTTTATAGCCCCCTCATGTTTTAATTTCCTTTCATCATACTCCAAAATGGCGAAAATTGCAAGTTTCTCCCACTTCAGGTCGATTTTTCCAGGAAACAGGGTATGATTCTCCCATTTTCATCCAGATTTTGGGTGATTTATATAAGATTGCAGGATTCTAATATCTTTTTGCTTATGCCTGTCCAGGATATGCGGCTCAAATCGGGCAGCGGGGATGCTATGGACGGACCCGCTGCGGCCAAACTTTCTCCGCCCGGTGTTTCCGGCGGCCTGCCATCCGGTCCCTGCCTGCTGCCATCCGCTCCCTGCCTGCTGCTATCCGCTCCCTGCCTGCTGCCATCCGCTTCCAGGCTTTCAGCTATCGCCTCAGCCAGGCGCCGTTCAAACTGCGGAAGCTCCTGTTCAACTGGCTCATCCGCATTTACAATAGCTGGCAGGGGCACAAATTTCACGGCACACGTTCCGATATTTTCCTCCAGCCAGGGCCTGACCCCCGGCAAGTCTGTGCAGACCACCTGCAGACCGCAGGCCAGAGCCTCTATCACCACAAGAGGCAGACCCTCGTAAAAGGACGGGAGCACGAAAACATCCGCCTGATTCATCCGTTCTGCCAGCTGGGGCTGGTCCAGCCTTCCAAGGAATTTCACCGGGTAAGGGGACTGGTCCGCCAGCTTCTTAATGGTTTCATACTCCAGCTGGTTTCCATATCCCCCGGCCAGCCATACCTCTATTTTCATAGGATCCGCGGGCTGTCCTATGCCCTGTCCTTGCTGCTCCCCATCCTTTCTTTGCAGCTGTTCCAGATACGTAAGGCTCCGCAGCAGACTCATAACACCTTTCTTCTCAGACAGCTTTCCGGCGTAAATCAGCCGCTTGACCCCATTCTCCTTTTGAACCGGCATATAGCGGAAAATAGAATCATCAAATCCGCTTCCAATCACTTCCAGCCGCTCTCCCGGCACGCCGTATATCCGGCTGATTTCTTCCCTCTGTTCCCTGTGAAGGCAGAACACCATATCCAATTCCTTTATGTGAGCCAGGATATAGTCCCGTTCAAGGCTGTTCTTCTTTACCTGGCGCAGGCCTGTGCCATGGCATATGGCTGCTGTTTTATATTGGGGAAATGCCTCCCGCACCACTGCCGTAAGCAGATACAGATGATGGCACAGAATCAAATCCGGCCGGAAGCATTCCACCGCCTCCCTTGTTTTCTCCAGAAATACCCTTTTGAATGCGTCCACCATATCCTCTGTCATCCGGCTGTATATGGTGCTCTCATAAGGCATCTCATCCGACATACCCGCGATGGGAAAGGGCAGGCTTTCTGTTTTGTAATATACCGGATAGACCCGGGTCCCTTCGGGAAAATGCATCTCGTCCTCCTCATAGACCCCTGCCACCACGGCCTGTTCATGCCCCAGTGCGGCAAACCCCTTTACCAGGCCGGTAAGATAAACACCGCTCCCCGTGCTGTGGGGTTTCTGGGCTGTTATGCTCAGTATCCTCATAATCCCCTCCATTTCCAGTTTATCATGCAAAATACGCCTGATTTAAAAACAGGAGCAGGTCATCACCGCCCGCTCCTGCCTTCCGGGCAGCCATAAAAAGCACACGCTTTCCACGGTTCCTGTCCGGTATTCATCATATTCTTTTTAATGTCTCACAGCTAACCGAACCATCAGCAGATTTCGGCTCCTGCCGGCATACTTTTCTCCGGCGTCATAAGTGCCAGGCTGCCCTCTGCGTCCTCTGCGCAGAGAATCATACCCTCAGACACCATGCCTGCCAGCTTGGCCGGCTTTAAGTTGGTCACTACCATAACTTTTTTGCCCACCATCTCTTCTGGAGAGTAGTAAGCCTTAATGCCGCTTAAAATCTGACGCACCTGGCTTCCAATCTTTACCTGGGAGCAAAGGAGCTTCTTGGATTTGGGAACTGCCTCGCACTTGATGATTTCCCCCACCTGGAACTGAAGCTTCGCAAAATCATCATAGGTTATCTCCGGCTTGGCCTCCAGGTCAATGCCGCTGTCCTCTGCATTATCAGAGGATCCGTCCTGGCCGCCTGCCTGTTTTTGGTCTGCTGCCTCAGCCCCATGCATGGCTTCCACCTTCTCCAGCACTTCCTTGATGTCCATGCGGGCAAAGAGAATCTCCGGCTTATCCGTCACCTTTTGTCCGTTTGGATATAATCCAAAGGCATCCATCTGGGACAGTTCACGCTTGCCCGTATGAATCTGTGCCAGGATCTTTTCAGCTGTCTCCGGCATAAAGGAGTACAGAAGGGATGCTCCGATGGCAATGGCCTCTGTCAGGTTATAGAGCACGGTGGCAAGCCTGTCCTTCTGGCTCTCATCCTTGGCCAGTGTCCAGGGTGTTGTCTCATCAATATACTTGTTGCATCTTCTGAAGATATTAAAGATTTCCGTCATGGCGTCTGCCACACGCAGCTGCTCCATCTTGGCATCAGCCTTCTTCACTTCCTCCAGCACTACCTTCTTAAGATCCTCGTCCGCTTCCCCGCAGACACCCTTGTCACAGACCACGCCGTCAAAATACTTGTTGCTCATGGAGATGGTGCGGTTTACCAGGTTGCCCAGTATATTAGCCAGGTCGGAGTTCATGCGCTCCACCATCAGCTCCCAGGAAATGACGCCGTCATTGTCAAACGGCATCTCATGAAGCACGAAATAGCGCACCGCGTCCACGCCAAAGAAATCCACCAGGGTATCTGCGTAGAGCACGTTGCCCTTGGACTTGCTCATCTTACCGTCGCCCTGCAGCAGCCATGGATGGCCAAATACCTGCTTGGGAAGGGGCACGTCCAGGGCCATCAGGAAAATGGGCCAGTAGATGGTGTGGAATCGGATGATATCCTTGCCAATCAGATGAAGGTCAGCGGGCCAGTACTTCTTAAACTGGTCTGTACTGCTGCCGTCACAATCATAACCAATACCGGTGATATAGTTGGTCAGGGCATCCAGCCATACATAGGTCACATGCTTCGGGTCAAAATCAACGGGGATGCCCCAGCTGAAGGTGGTCCTGGACACGCATAAATCCTGAAGTCCCGGGAGAAGGAAGTTGTTCATCATCTCATTCTTCCTGGATACGGGCTGGATGAACTCCAGATGCTCATTGATATACTCGATCAGCCTGGGAGCGTACTTGCTCATGCGGAAGAAATACGCCTCCTCCTTGGCAGGTTTTACCTCGCGTCCGCAGTCCGGACACTTGCCGTCCACCAGCTGGGACTCAGTGAAAAAGGACTCGCAGGGAGTACAGTACAGCCCCTCGTAATATCCCTTATAGATATCGCCCTGGTCGTAAAGCTTCTTGAAAATCTTCTGCACCTGGGCCTCATGGTCCTGGTCCGTGGTGCGGATAAACTTATCATAGGAAGTGTTCATCAAATCCCAAATCCGCTTTATCTCAGCAGCTGCCTTGTCCACGAACTCCTGGGGAGTCACACCTGCTGCCTCAGCCTTTTCTTCAATCTTCTGTCCATGCTCGTCCGTACCTGTCTGGAAGAACACGTCATATCCCTGCTCCCTCTTATATCTGGCTATGCTGTCAGCCAGAATGATTTCATAGGTATTGCCGATATGCGGCTTGCCGGAAGCATAGGCAATGGCCGTGGTAATATAATATGGCTTTTTACAATCCTGACACATATGATTAATTCCCTCTTTTTCTGAGCGGAAACAAAGAGCCGGGGCAGAGCAGTTCATAAAAATGCTCCGGCGGCCGCAGCGCCCAATCCGCTTATTTTAATAGTTTTAAGTATAAGCGTTTCCCCCATGTTCGTCAAGACGTGCCCCCTGTTTTTTCCCTCTTTGGAAGGGCCTGCCAGTTTTTTCACGGCTCATAAGTTGTAATTTCCGCTCATATACTATATAATGTCGTAATAAAAATGCAGCAGACACCCCAATGGAGGATTTGTTTAGAATGAGACAACGAAAAACCATATTTTTACAATATCTTTTATCCCTGCTTCTGGTTATCTGCCTGACAGCCGGATGCGTGGCGCCTGCGCGTCCTCAGGCATCCGCTCCTCTGGCAAAGGAATCCGCTGCCCAGGAAAGTACCCAGTCCTATGAACAATATGAGAAGAAAACCATTGATGCCCAGGCGTCCTTTGACCAGCTGACCAACGACCTGTTCCTGGACGAAGTTGACAATTCCCTTATCACGCTTCACTACACCCTGGCCAATCCGGCCGCCTACGGCATCACTGACTACGATAAAACCCTGGGAACCGTATCCCTGGAGGACAGTAAACAGGCTCTTAATGATGCAAAATCCCTGAAAGTACAATTAAATGATATAGACAGCCGCCTGCTCCGTGAGGACCAGCTGCTCACATACAACATCCTGTCATCCTATTTAAATACCATGCTGGACAGTGAAGGACTGGAGCTCTACGACCAGCCCCTTTCCTCCTCCCTGGGCATACAGGCGCAGCTTCCCATACTTCTGTCCGAGTATGTATTTTACAGTAAACAGGATGTGGAGGATTACCTTTCCCTCCTGTCCTCCATTGACACCTACTATGACAGCATCATTGCCTTTGAGAAGGAAAAAACCGATGCCGGACTGGGGCTGTGCGACACGGTCATCGACCGTATACTCAATTCCTGCAACGCCTATCTTCTGGACGCGGACCACAGCTTCATGGCGGAAACATTTGCGGAGCGTCTGGAGCAGGTGGAGGGACTGACAAAGCAGGAAAAGGAGGATTTCATTGCCAGGAACCATACTGCCATTGACGAACACTTCGTGCCCGCATACCAGAAGCTGATCGAGGGGCTGACTCCCCTGAAAGGCACCGGAACCAATGATAAAGGGCTGTATTACTTCCCCCAGGGCAAGAAATATTACCAGTACCTGGTGAACGCATATACCGGCACTTCCTATCAGGATATTCCTGCCCTGAAAAAAGCCATGAGCGATCAGATGATGGATGACCTGACTGCCATGGATGAGCTGCTGACCGAAAATCCCACCCTGGCAAAAAAACTGTACTCCTACTCCTTCGCCCTCACCGATCCCAACCAGATTCTGGAGGACCTGAGGAAACAGTGCGCAAAGGATTTCCCGGCCATCGAGGATTACACATGCAGCATTAAAAATGTGCCCGCTGCCCTGGAGGCCACCCTGAGCCCGGCCTTCTACCTAACCGTGCCCATTGACCGCCCCCAGGACAATTCCATCTACATCAACAACGGAAGCACCAATACCGCCAGGAACCTGTACTCCACCCTGGCCCATGAGGGTTATCCCGGCCACATGTACCAAACCCTCTATTTCAACAAACATAACACCTGCAACCTGCGCAAGCTCCTGAGCTTCAGCAGCTATTCAGAAGGCTGGGCCACCTATGTGGAATACTATTCCTACAGCCTGAACAACGGACTGGACCCGGACCTGGGAGAGCTGCTTCAGCACAATGCCGCCTTCACCCTTGCCCTGTACGCTATTCTGGATGTGAATATCCACTATGAGGGCTGGGATATCAAGCAGGTGGAGGACTATTTAAACCACTACTTCCGCATCAGCGATTCCTCTGTCATTACCACCATCTATTATGACATTGCGGAGAATCCGGCCAATTACCTGGAGTATTATGTGGGCTACCTGGAAATCCTGGGCATGCAGCGCGAGGCCAAGAAAACCCTTGGCAGCCGCTATACCAACATGGAATTCAACCGTTTCCTTCTGGATATAGGCCCGGCTCCCTTCAGCGTCATTAAACCATATTTTGCGGAGTGGCTGGCGCGGCAGGATGAGGCCGGGAGACAGAATACGGAAAGCCGGAATTGATCCCCGTAATTTCCGCCGCAGCGCAATATCAGCAGGCCCAAATAAAAAGTAATAATAAAGCAGGATTTCCCTCCCTTCCAAAGGGCGGAAATCCTGCTTTATTATATTAAATCCCCATTATATGAAACCGCACACATCAACGCTCTTTCTTCCTGCGCTTCAACTTCCCCATAACAGACAATCCTCCCGCAACCCCTGTAAAAATCCCCAGAAGTACGGATGCACGGATAAGTCCGGGAAATACCTGGGCCTCGGTGAGAAGCCCGGACTCCAGTCCTCTCAGGCTGCCCAGACCATTCAGACCGGAAACGGCAAAGGCAAGTCCCCAACGGTACAGCCACATCAGAAGAATCAGCGGGATAACCACTCCTGCCGCTCCCATAACAACAGCCTCCGCCATAAAAGGAATTTTCACAAAGCCTTCCCGCGCTCCCATAAGGCGCATGACCCTTGTTTTCTCCTTTTGGGCCTCAATGCCCACAGACAGGGTATTGTGAATCAGCAGCACTGATATCAGTACCAGCAGCACCGCGCTTCCCGCAATCAGGCGGGCCGCCCCCTGGCGCAGCTTTAAAAGCGCCATGACCGTATCCGCTGAATGGGTGGTTTTCCTCACGCCTTCAATGCTCTGCACATACTCCACAAAGCCTTCCTGGCTGCCTATCCGGTCAATATATACCTGGTAGTTCCCACTGGAAGCCAGCGGATTATCCGTTTCGAAGATTCCGTCCAATGCCTCCGCATTCTCGTAATATTTCTCTTTAAACCCGCTCCAGGCCTCGTCTGCCGACACATACACGGTCCGCAGCACTTCCGGACGGCTCTGAATCAGGTTTCCTATCTCCTCCACCCGCTCCGACAGTATTCCCTCATCAAAAAACACAGCCACATAGACTTCCTGCTCTGTCTTTTTTACCATGCTGTCCACATTGGCTGCCGCCAGATAAAACAGGCCGAACAGAAAAATACAGGCCGACATGGTAATGACAGACGCCGCCGTATACACTCTGTGATGCCACAGATTTTTAAGCCCCAGACGGAACAGGTAGAGCAATGTCCTAATACCCATATGCCGCTGCCTCCCTTGCAAGGTCCCTGGCCACCTGTCCTCTGCGCAGCACCACCTGCCTTCTGTGCATGCTCCTTACCAGCTCCTGGTTATGGGAAACCACCAGCACCGTTGTCCCCTGGCCGTTAATCCGCTCCAGCAGGCGCATGATATCCTCTGCGTTCTTCTGGTCCAGATTGCCCGTAGGCTCATCGGCCAGAAGAAGCACCGGCCGGTTCACAATGGCCCTGGCAATGGCGGTACGCTGTTTTTCCCCGCCGGAGAGCTGGTCCGGGTAGTACTTTGCCTTGGAACCAAGCCCCACCTGATTCAGCACTTCCATAACCCTGCGCTTCATGGTTTTGTAATCCGCCTCCACGACCCGCTGGGCAAATGCCACATTCTCATATACCGTAAAATCAGAAAAGAGCCGGAAATCCTGAAATACCATCCCTATATAACGGCGGTACTGGTAAATCTGACGTTCTCTGAGGCCTGCCAGCTCAATCCCATTGACCTGTATATTCCCCTGGGTGGGATCGGTCTCTTTTAAAATCAGCTCCAGCATAGTGGTCTTTCCCGCGCCGCTGTCTCCCTCCAGAAACACAAACTCCCCCCTGCCAACCTTAAGACTCACATTATCCAGGGCCTTTTGCCCGTTTCCGTATATTTTAGTGACCCTGTCAAAGAAAATCATACTGTTATCCACTGCAAACCTCATTTCCAGGAAATTTATCCACAATCACATGTCCTTTTTCTGGAGTTTATAGACAAAGGCAAGTATCTTAGCCACTGTCTGATAATACTCCTCCGGAATCTCCATGTCAACTTCCACCGTATCATAGAGTCCCCTGGCCAGGGGCCTGTCCTCCATGATATACACGCCGCTGGCCTCAGCCACCTCCACTATCTTAAGGGCCAGATGATCCGCCCCCTTGGCCAGCACCACAGGCGCCCTGTTCTTCTCGGAATCATACCCCAGGGCCACTGCAAAGTGGGTCGGGTTACGGATTACCACATCTGCATTGGGGACATTCTGCATCATGCGCCTGGATGCCATCTGGCGCTGCTTCTCACGGATTTTTCCCTTAATCTGCGGGTCGCCTTCCGTCTGCTTATACTCTTCCTTTATCTCCTGTTTGCTCATGCGCAGATTCTTCTCATATTCCCACCACTGGTAAAGGTAGTCCACGGCTCCCAGGAACACAAAGGCAATTCCCACTGTGTCCACCAGGGAAACCACTGTATTGCCCACATAAATCAAGGCAGAAGCCACTGTGCCCTCCATGAGTCCTGTCAGCTCCGTCAGTCTGCCTTTGAGGAAAAACCACACCACCCATCCCAGCACTGTAATCTTAATCAGGGACTTTAACAGTTCAATCACAGATCTCAGGGAAAACATACGTTTAAAACCCTTAATGGGGCTGATTCTGTCAAACTTGAATTTGAGCACATCCCATGAAAATGCCATTCTGGTCTGGAAAAAGGTGACGATAACCGCTGTCAGCACCCCGATAAAAAGCAGGGGCAGGGACGCCTTGAAGAACACCAGCACGGCCTTCATGAACAGTCCCTTCCCCCCTTCCTGCCAGAATATATCCGGCGATGAGGCATATGAAAAAAATAGATGCATACACTCCCCAAAGCTCTCATACATCATGGGCGCCAGGGCCTTCAGGGAGTGGAACAGCACCAGCAGCGAGCACACCGCAGCCACGTCATTGCTCTGGAACACATTTCCCTTTTTGCGCTCGTCCTGCCGCCGTTTTGGCGTGGCTTTCTCAGTCTTTTCCTCAGCAGCCACCTGTCACCACTTCCTCTCCCCATGTATTGTTTCAATCCGCGCCCGGTCATTTAACATTAACCGGGGCTATGCCCAGAACCCGTCACCCAAACATCATAAGCAGCTTCTGGGCCTCCGTCATCATGGCCTCTGTATACCGGTCCATAAATGCGCCCATGGGATAGGCAAAGAGCATCATCAGCATGATTCCCAGGAGGATTTTGCACTGTATGTTGATGACAAACACATGAATCTGGGGAATCAGCTTCATAAGCACTCCCATGGTCATCTCCAGAATGAACTCCGCTGCCACAAAAGGCAGAACCAGCTTTATCACCATGAGGAATACAGAACCGAACAGGGTTATGATATACCACAGGATACGCCCTCCCAGTATGGCCCCGGCTCCCACCGGCACCACCTGGTAGCTGTAGGCAAAAAGACGCACCATGGTCAGATGGCAGCCCGTGGCAAAAAAATAGAGGTAAAAAAACACGTTGACAAACTGGCCCAGAATAGAGGTCTGGACTCCGCCTGCCGGGTCCATGACCTTTCCCATGGCCAGTCCGAACACCGTGTCCAGAAAGTCCCCTGCCACATAGAGCATATAAAAAAATATGTGAAACACACAGCCAATCACCAGGCCCAGTATGACTTCTCTTATAAGGGACTCCACCATGTCAAAGGTACTAAAAGCCATGACCTGTCCGGCTCCGCTTCTGACTCCGGGCGCAATCAGGAGACTGAGGGCCAGCACCAGCCCGGTGCGTACCATGGGCGGAACTCCTCTGCGTGAAAACACGGGGTTGATAAAGACCAGTCCTCCCATTCTTGCCAGGACCAAAAGAAAGATATCAAAATACTCAAATACACTGCTGTCCATACCGCACCACTCTCATCAAAGAGCTGCCATAATGGCAAACAGCTCCACTACAAATTCATTCATGACCTTGCTCATCCAGGACCCCAGGGCTAAAAGCACCAGGGCAATGACAATCAGCTTGGGCACAAACGTAAGGGTCTGTTCATGAATCTGGGTGGCTGCCTGGAAGATGGCCACCAGCAGCCCAACCGCTATACTTATGATGAGAAGGGGACCTGCGATTTCAAATGCAACCAGCATGGCCTCCTTCATGATTTCCATTACCTGTTCAGCGCTCATACAAATTCCTCCTCAGCGTCACCTGAAACTCTGGACCAGGGTCTTAATCACCAGACTCCACCCATCCACCAGCACAAACATCATGATTTTAAAGGGTAGTGCAATCATGGTAGGGGGCAGCATAACCATGCCCATGGACATAAGCGTACTGGACACCACCAGGTCGATAATCAGAAAGGGAATGAATATAAGGAATCCCATGGTAAATGCCTTATTCAGCTCACTGAGAATAAAGGAGGGCACTATGGTGGTAAGCCCCAGCTTCATATACCCTTCCTGTCCCTGGGATATATCCGGCGGCTGTGCTTTGGATATGGACAGAAACAAATCCAGGCTTTTTTTCTCAGTCTGTTTCAGCATAAATTCCTTCATGGGCTCCTGGGCCCGCTCAAAGGCTTCTTCCCTGGTAATCTGCCCTTCCCGGTAAGGCTGGTATGCCTGGGTGTTGACCGAGGCAATTACAGGACTCATGATAAATAAGGTCAGAAACAAGGCAAGCCCTACCAGAATCTGGTTGGGCGGCGACTGCTGTGTGCCCAGAGCATTGCGCAGAAACGACAGCACAATCACAATCCTGGTAAAGCTTGTCATCATAATGATAAGGGAGGGAACCACAGCCAGAAACAGGAATAAAAACATGATATCCAGCATATCCATGGGCTTTCCTGTGCCGGAGGACCCCTGCAGGGTCAGAGACACATCCGTCGCATAGGATGTAACAGCGCCCGGCGCCCACATCCAGGTAAAGGTCCCGGCGCCTATGATTTTCCCTGTCTTTCGCAGTATTTTACTCATGATTCTTTTCTCCTGCCTTTTTATCCTGTCTGTTCCTCTGTCCCTTTTCCTGAAAATGCTCCTTCATATGGGATGACAGAAGGGAAACAAAATCCGGCGCCCCCTCTGTCTCCCCCTTCTTATCGTAGGATTCCAGCTCTTCTACCTTGGATATCCTGCCCGGAGATACCCCTATCAGGAAAATCCTCTCCTGCACCTTTACCACCAGCAGATAGCTGTCACGGCCCAGTGCCATCTGGTCCAGAATCTCCATTCCCCCGGTACCCCGGGTCCGTCCCATGCCCCGCCCCAGCATCCTGGTGGTGTAATAGGCCAGCACCAGTACCGCAATCAGGACAATAAGGTAAAACAGTATCTTTAAAAATGCCATATTATTCCCTCTTGCCCACGACTTCGATGATACGTGCCCCGAATCGGTCCCCGGTTACCAGCACATCCCCTCTGCCAATCAGTTCTCCGTTCACAACCACATCAGCCGGTGAACCTGCCTGCTTGTCCAGTACCAACAGCTGACCCTCCTTAAGGGAAAGTATATCCTTTACACTGCAAACCGTACTGCCAAGCCTGACTGATACATCCAGCGTTATATCCAGCAGCTTCTTTTTTTCTTCCCCTATCTGTTCTTTGGCATACACGATAGGTGTGTACTTAAATTCCGGAAAGGACACCTCCTGGACGGCAATGGCCTCCTTGTGTTCTGCCGTCTGCATCCCTGCTGCCGGCATCCCCGGGGTCTGCCCACCTGTCTCCTGACAGGGCATGTCCGCCATATCCGAAATACCCAGCACCTGTTTTAGTGCCTGGGCGGCAACAATATATGCATCTGACTCCACCACCCCGTCAATAACATAGTGCAGCCCCATTAAAAGCACGGAATCCTCCGCATTCCAGCTGCGAATAATATCCTGGATCCTCTCTGTGTTGTCAAATGCCGATATCCTGGTTATTGTGTCCCTCATATCCCTTCCCAGGAAGTCATTGAGTTCATCCATGGCAGCGCCCACACATTGGGAAGCAACCTCCTTCAAGGTGCTGAGGGCAATCTCATCCAGGGGGCTCTGGGCATCCACCGGCACACCCATGATATAGTTGGTAAGCCTTATCATGTCCTCCTTGGCAAAGATGTACAGCTGGTCCGCCGACATGCCCCCCACAGCTTTTCTGCTCTCTATGGCCACATTAAAGTGGGGCAGGCCCTCTGCCAGCGAACCCATGTCTGTCTCCTCCACCTTTGACACCGACATCTTCACGCTTCTGCCCAGCAGGGAGCCTAATATATTGCATATAGGAACTGCTTCCATCTCCGTCAGCTCCTTTATGGCTTCTTTGTCCATTGATAACATGCCTTTTCCTCCCGGCTACAATTCTCTGCTGATTTCCACTGCCTTGCGCATCTTTGTCTGACCCGCCCTGGCCTCAAAACAGGCCACATCCTCCACATAGAGGGATACGGCGCTGTCCACCTTTTTGTTGAGGGGAATCACATCCCCCGGAGCAAGCTGCAGTATATCCTGGGCATCCAGGGTAAACTCGTGAAGTATGGCCCTCAGCTCAACCTCCGATTCCAACAGGTGCTGTTCAATATAGTGCCGTTTGGATTTCTGTTTGTCCTCATCCTGTTTCTTATGGCTGACCGCAAAGGAATAGCCGAACTTGGAAGTGAGCTCCTCCACATTGGGGGCCGGCATCACCATGTTGATTCTGGCTCTCAGTTTCTCAATCACCACCTCCAGCTCCACCTGGATAACCACATCTTCCTGGGCGCTCATCTGAAGCAGGTGGGGGTTGGTCTGAAGCCCTGTCAGGGATGCTTCGATGTCCAGGTACTGTCCCCAGGCTTCCCCTAAAAACTCAGTGATTTTTTTCAGGACATACTGTAAAATAGCCTTCTCAATATCCGTAAAGTCCCTGGATAAATCATACTCTGACCCGACTCCGCCCAAAAGACGTTCAATCATAAAAAACGCCAGCCTGGTATCCACTTCCATGGTCAGAGGCGCCTCATTATAATCTTTATTTGCAGGACTCATGGTAATCATGCCAAAAAGGGAATGATCCTGCACAGAACTGCTGAATTCCTGGTAACGCTTCTCCACTATACCATTAATATTAATCTCGCAAAACGACTGGAGAAGACCTGTGAGATACGGCGCAAGGGCACGGGCGAAGCTGTCATACAGATTCTCCACCGTGCTCATGCGCTCCTTTGTAAATTTCTTTGGTGATTTAAAATCGTAACTCTTAATCACTGGCTGTTCCTTCCTGCATCATAGTCTCATCCCCCGGCATGGTCACCGGAAACAGGGGATCCATTGTCTCCATTCCCTGGACCGTATCCGGCGGTTTATATCCGGTTCCGAGAATAATCATATCCACCCGCCGGTTCTGTTCGCGGCCTTCCCTGGTAGTATTATCCGCAATAGGATAATATTTTCCGTAACCGCGGCATATCAGCTTTTTTGGGGGGATTCCCACCTGTTCCTCCAGGTAAATGGCCACATTATCCGCCCTTTCTGAGGACAGGAGTCTGTCGTTAATCAGGGAATTGGCTGCCTGGGCCGTGTGTCCGTTTATGTAAATGGCCAGGATATTGTCCTGCTTTTCCTTCAGCATGATTCCAACCGCGTCCAGCATGGATTTGCTGGCATCCGTAAGATTTGCGTTGTCAGGCGCAAACAGTAAATCATTCTTAAAACGGATGTACACCGCGTTCTCACTGTTGGTGACAACCGCGTCCAGATTCTCCGAATCAAAATATGTCTGTATATCCCTGGCCATATCAGCCATTTCCCTGGCCGATGCCTGGTACTGCTGCTGTGTCTGCTGCAGCGGCGCCTCCGCGTCTTCCGGCGCCTGGGCGCCTTCCCCTACAACAGGATATTTCAAATCGGAAGGCACGTCCTCAATTTCGGTCTTTGCCTCGATTCCCAGCTGCCTCTGCATGGCAGACGCAACCTCCTCCAGTTTGGTCAGGTTTACATTTGAAATACTGTATAATAATACGAAAAAGGTCAGGACAAGGGTTATCATATCCGCGTAGGTATTTAACCACTCCTGGCCTCCTTCTTCATCCTTCTGCCTTTTCATTTATTTACCAATCTCCAGTGCTTTTAGAGCCATGCTTTTTGCAACATTAAGGGCCGTGACATTCGCCTCATAGGCGCGGGAGGCAGCCATCAGATCCACCATCTCCTCCGCACTGTTCACATTGGGCATCATCACATACCCATCCTCATCCGCATCCGGATGGTCCGGATCATAGACCGGCACCGAAGGATTCTGGCTCTCCACCACTTCCTCCACAAATACGCCGCCATTCTCCGCCTTTGTCATGGCCTTTCCCAGCTCGCTCTTAAAGTTCAGTGTATTTTCCCTGAACACAACCTGCTTCCTCTTGTAGGGACCTCCCTCTGCCGTCCTGGTGGTGTTCTGGTTTGCCAGGTTCTGCATGATGATATCCGTGCGGAACCGCTCTGCTGTGAGAGCGGAACCCGTTATATTAAGAGAATCCAAATACCCCATATCTGTCTCCTTTATTTGCCTGTGTTATTAATTACATACCGCAGCGTGGACAGCTTGCCTGACACACGCCCTGTGAGAGCCGAATACTGGGTATAGGCCTTCCACAGCTCCAGTTCTTCCTTTTCCACCTGGACATTATTGCCGTCCGGCCTGGCCTGGGTGTTTCCATCCTCTTCCACCACTGGTTTGGATATACGCTCTGTTCCCTGGGCTGTCTCGTAAAGAACATCCCGAAATTCCACCTTCTTCGCCTTATATCCCGGCGTCTCCACGTTTGCAATGTTGTGGCTGGCAATCTGCTGCTTCAGCCACATGCCATCCATCCCTCTTTCCAGAGCTCCCAAAGCCCTGTCATCAAATAACGGCATGTTCCGCCTCCTTGTCTCTCATCAGCCTGTGTGGCCTATACGTACCTGTTTATCCGCCTGGGCAAATGCCTCTTTCAGTTCCTCTATCATGGGAAGAATCTCGTTCACCGTCTCCGGGTTCTTCCTCACATTGGCCTGTATGATCTGGTAATTAAAATACTCATAGAGAGAAGACAATCCCTTGGAAACCGGATACTGGGGATCCAGTGTGGATGCCAGATGGCTGATAATAGCCTGAGCCTTCTTAAAATGGGTATTGGTTGCTTCGCAGTCCCCTGCCTCCAGCCCCGCAAGACCTTTGTTCAGACGGTTGATTGTCTCATCGAACAGAAGGTTAATCATATCTCCCTGGGTCATGGTCATTATGGACTGCTGTTTATATTTTGCATATGGATTCTGCATAGTGATTACTCCTTCATCATGAAGAGAACTGCTGGGTAAGCCAGGAACTCTGGCTGTTCATATTCGATATGGCCTGTTCCATGGCATTAAACTGATTCCAGTACCGTGTCTTTTCCAGCTGATACTTGGTATTCAGATTGGAAAGCGTCTCTGAAATGTGCTTCATCTCCTCATAGAGGGTGTTGCTGGTGGTAAGAACATCCTTTGTTCCCGCATAGCGCACCATGGTGCCGGGGCTTCCGCTGCTGACATTGGCTGCGTCCTTAAGGGCATTCTGCATGCCGGTTCCCAGCCCCTGGTCCCTGTCTGTAAACAGCTTGCATATGGCATCAGGGTTGGTGGCGGCCATGGATTTAAGAACATCCTCGTCAATGACCAGCTTGCCGTTATCCCTCCAGTTATCGGATGTCTCAATGCCGATATCATAAAGGGACAGCCCTGCGCCCTCCACACTGCTGTAAAGAACCATTCTCATATCGCCCAGAAAGCTGGTAATGTTGGCGTCATTGTGGAGAAGGCCCTCCTTGGATTTTTCCTCCCAGAGTTCAATCTCCTTGTCGCTCATTTCCTTCTTCTGTTCATCGGTGAGAGGCGCGTATTTCTTATAATTTGCAGTCTCTTTCAGATGTTCATTCAGTTCTTCCACAAGCGCGTTGTAATCTTCTACAAAACTCTTTAAACTGTCTACTATTTTATCAGTATCCCGGGATGTAGTCAAGCGTATTGGGGTGCCTGTATCATGGTATTCCGAGGTTAATTCCATGGTAATTCCATCCAGTTCAAAGGTGTTTGAATTACGCTCAATGACAGTGCCGTCTACTGTGAGGCGGGCGTTCTGGCCGGCGGTTACCTGGGCTGTCATCTGCGACGAAAATGTCATGCCGTCCTGCCCGAACAGACTGTTCATAAGGGCTTTGCCCTCTGTATCAGTTCCCTCTATGTTAAATCCCTTTGATGTTCCCTGAATCTGGATTTTACCATCCGTCGTATAGCTTACTGACACTCCGGCTCCGACTATGCCCTGAATTTCCGCTGCTAAGTCTGCAAAGTTTTTAGGAATGCTTAAATTATTAACATCAATAACCTCTGTGGTCCCATCCTCCAGAGTTAACTTTAAATTTCCTTTTAATATTCTTGTATCAGTAACTGCATTGGAGGTTACTGTTTTAATGTTAGGAACATTCTGTATTGATTTCTTTCCAAACATTATTTCTACGGGATTCTTTTTTATTATGCTGCCATCCGCATCGGTTATATCGCCTTCCACGCCCTCAATTTTTACATTCCCGGTTAGCCCTGTTATATTAAAACGGCCGTCCTTATATTCTACCTTAGGGTTCCCGCCTACGGCATTGGTTATGGCCGTCTGAAGCCTGACAGCCACCTTTTCCAATGTTGTATTGCCAGTAATGTAAACTTCAGTTCCATTGACCTTTATTTTACCAGCCATACCTGCAGCATCCCATGTGGTGTCTTTACCGAGTACATTCGTCTGGTTTTCAGCAAAGCCAAACGCATCTGCTCCGCCGTCATTTACATTAGCTGTCGTAAACAGAATACTATGCTCAGAAGAATTCACTGCCACGAAACTATTTCCTGCAATGTCAGGGTCATCCTCCAGTGAAAAGTTCACCTTCCCGCTGCCAAACTCCCTGGAAAGATTGGAATTAATGGCGTCAATAACAGCCTGCGCGTTCTTATAATTCCCTACGCCGTTTTTTCCTTCCAACTTTACCGTGTAATCTTCTCCATCTACCTGGAATGTAAGGGACTGGTCCCTTCCACTATTAAGATTCTCTACAATGGTATTAAAATCCACGGAATTATCACTGGTAATATTCTGGGAAAACAGCGATGACTGCACACCCGTTGCCTCCACGCCGAACATGGTGGTCAGCAGATTCCCGTAAGTCTGGGACATAGTTATATTGGATATCTCTCCGGTTGAGGATGATTCCATAATAAATTTATCAGCCGCCGAGGAATAGGATACCCTTACCCCTGCGTCGCTGCTGTTGATGGCACTGATTACATCACTGAGCGTGGAATCCCCGGTCAGTCCTTTTATGGTCACGCCGTTTATCTGGAACTCATATCTGTTTCCCTCAAGAGGCGTGGCAAAGTTCATATTTTTCAAGGATGTGCCATAGTCCAGTTTATTGGAAAAACCGCCCGAAAATCCCATGTGCTTAATTGTATCCCGGTTGTCCCCCGCTGATTCTATGATAACCCTTCTGGAAGAGTCTACCGCCTCACTGGTTTCCTTACCATTTTCATTCAGCTTTACCAGCTTCATGACCTTAATGCTGCTGCCGTCCTCAGCCGTGCTGTCCGTTAGGCTCATACCCACCGATGTACCAAAATTACGGTATAATGCCTGGTTAATATTATCAATGGTATCCTGTTCTGTTGCACCCTTTGTAAACGTTATGGTCCTGTTGACCCCATCCAGCGTTATGGAAAAAGAGTTTTCTCCCTCTGCCAATGCATTAAGATCCGCCTCCTGTCCCTTTGGCTCACCGGTCACGTTGCCTGATGATTTTACCGAACAAGCTGTTGCCAGCTGCTGTATCTCGCTTATATTCATGGAGCTGACCGCATTGGATGAGACAGAGCTTATCTTAATGGCACCGGAACTGCTGATTCCGGTCATTGTCTTAAACAGGCTCTGGCTCATGAGATTGGTATCGCCCGAACCATAATAAGAAAAATATTTATCACTAAAGGTATTGATTTTTGTTATCAGGTCCCTGTAAATATCCTGTTTCCATTCAAGCTGCTGCTTTAATCCTGACTGCTTATCTATTTTGGTCTGGGTACCCATCAGAAGACTCTTGACAATACTCTCCGTATCCATGCCGGAAGCAAGACCTGATACGTAATTCTTATTGCCGTTGCCGCTGACTGTATTGATTGATGACATTGTTTGTCCCCCTATCTGCGTTTATCATAGAGCACCCCTTTGCTCCCCTGTCCCATCTGTTTCAGATATCCGGTAAATTTACCGTTTACATTATTCTTTTTTATCTTTTCCTGGAGCTGTTCCTGAATCACTGCCATCTTTCCCGGTATTCCTTCTTCCAGCTCCCGGATTCTGGTCATGATGGCAAATACCTCCTGCCCGACCCGGAATACTGCCTGCTCAGCCTCAGTAAGGCCGGCATAATCACACTGATTTTTCCCAATATGAAAACAGCGCGCGCCGTAAGCCGATGCTTCCCCGATAGCGGCAATCCTCCGTTCCAGTCCGTTTATCTTATCTATAAGGGCCTGCCGTGCCTGTACCGCATCCACGATATCGTCCACCGCGTCCAGGTCATCCGTATCCAGTCTCAGGGTCTCCTGCTCATACTGTCCGAACAGAATGGCCTTTTCCCTGAGCAGCATCCTCATCTGCTCAAGCACTTCCATTTTTCTCCTCCCTAACATCCTTTTCATCCTCCTGGGCAAGAGCTTTCAGGTTTCTGGAGAGCTGGAACACCTTAAGCAGATCCACCTTATCCGATGCTTCCTTGTTATTCTCCATGGTAAGATACAGCTCTGTGCGGCATATCTTCATATCGCCAGGCGCTGAAATGCCCAGACGCACCTTGTCGCCTTTAATCTCGGACACAAATATCTCAATATCATCGCCAATTTTAATTGATTCGCCTTTTTTCCTGGATAAAATCAGCATAGGCCGTCCCTCTCTCCCTGGCTGAATATGGACTGCCGTATGGGATAATCCTGGTCCAGTATTACCTGGACAGCCAGATTCGTCTTATGATTAATGATGACAGGGCTTTTCAGGTTTACTGTGGAATTGCGGAACGTCTCTCCGATGACCATGAGAACCCAGCAGTCCAAATCATCCTCAGGAACTGCCTGCAGCAGGATTAATATATCCTGCATCACAACCGGAGCATAATCACGTTTTACTTCCAGAGGATTCAGCATGATAAAGCATATGTCCTTCTGCTCAATGGATTGCAGCCAGCAGATTCCATTTCCCATGTTGGAATCATTTACAAGTACAAACTGCGTATATTCTTCAAATCCGAATATGGGCTGTTTAAATGTTATAATATTTCTTTCTTCTATCTCAAGGATTCCAAAATCCCGCGTCTCTATCTTCAAGCATATCCCCCTATCTCATCCCTGGCCCTGGTGTCATTCATACCGCCTGTTACTGCGGCCCTTCATTTCCGGCCGGATTGGCGCTGGGCGGTACGTATATGGGATCTCCCATATATTCTATTTCTACTTTGGGATACTGTTCCACATTTACGCTGAGCTCGCCCGGCACATACCTGGCCGCCGGCTCCTGCACCTGAGGATCAAACGCAAGCTGGGCAGGCGCAAAGTCAATGGACAGATCAGCGGGCTCCCAGGAAATATCCGGACCTACTGACGGAATAAAGGCAATCCCCGTGACCACATTGGTCTGGGCCATCATCTGATTCTTTATAATGCCGGATACCGTCACCCCGTCCTGAATCTGCATCATCTGGTTGCCCACCCTGGAATACTGGGCAGTGGCATCCGATGCAGCCTTAAGGCCTGCGCTGGCAGCATCCTTCATAAGCCCTCTGGCGGTCTTGAACCCCAGACTGTCCCTGGAACGGGACGTATCAATATCCACCTTGATATGATCTGATTTCATGTTCAGCTTCCCCGGATTGCGGATGATTCCCACCTCAGGGTCCGGCAGCCTGCTCTCAAGCCTGGCGCGCTGGGAGGTCATGGACAGCTTAATGGGGGTAGATGTGATTTTTAGGACGTTCATCCTCAGACACCTCTTTTCAACTTATTTCATAAAGTCAAATATGGACGGCGGTATGATGCTGGATCCCAGCTGAAGGGTAATCATCCAGGCTGTCTCACATGATTTGTTGTTAATAGCCTCCGTCTCAATCTTAACCGACTCCAGGTCTGTCTGGCTCTTCTGTAAATTAATAAGTCCTGTCTCCAGACGGTCCTCTGTGCGGTCCAGAAGTTTTTCTCTTGTTCCTAGCTCAGATGTGGCAATGGAAATATTGCTCTGCTTCTTCTTAAGCTGCGACAGGGTATCCATTGCCCCCTCCTTGTCGCCGCCCCTTAACTGCTCCTCCACCTTGCCTATGAGGCTGTACAGATTGTTGGGAAGCCCGTTCTCGTCCTTTCCGTATCCCAGCACATCCACGCCTGATGTGGAAATCTTAATTCCTGTCTTTGCCGTGTTGGTTCCCGACGCGTATGTACCGAATCCGATATCCAGATAAACCGGCTTATTCTCGTCAAAATACGTGTCCGGATCGTTCTTATCATAGGCATCCACCGGCTTGCCGTTAAACAACAGATTTCCGTCCCCATCCACGGTGAACGGAGCTTCGCTATTGGACGAACCGGAAAACAGGAATTTGTCCCCATACTTGGCGTTCATGGTCTGCAGAATCTCCTCCTTAAGACCGCCCAGCTCCTCCGCAATGGCATCCATGGAATCCTGGCTGCTGGCGCCGCCTGCCTTTGTCGCCTTTTCGTATACTGTTTCAAGTATGGAGTTCAGGGTAACAATGTTGGAATCCGCTGTATCCAGCTCTCCCCTTGCGTTCTTCACCACGCTGATATGTTCCTCAGACCTGGCAATCTGGTCCCTGATGGCAAAGGCCTTTGACGCTGTTGCCGGGTCCTCCGATACATGATTATACTGACGCTTGGACGACAGCTTCAGGTTGGAGGACGCCAAATCAGATATATTCCTCTGGAGATTCCTGTTATAGGTAGATGTCATCATATTTTCCGTGATTCTCATATGCTCCTCCTTAACGCCCTACTATGCCCATCTTGTTGATAATCATATCCAGCTGCTCGTCCATGGTGGTCATAAGCCTTCCCAGAGCCTGATAAGCCTTGTTGTATGTCATCATGCTGATTCCTTCTTCATTCAGGGAAACGCCGGACACGCCCATACGCTCCGAATCAGCGCTTTCCGCAATAGCCAGGGAAGCACTCATCCTGGCGCTGTTTGTCTTGATTCCGCTTCCCAGTGTATTGGTGACGCTGGTAATAAATTCGCTGAATGTACCCGTGTATTCCCCTCCAAAATTAAAATCCTGCTCAAACGCCGCCTTCATATCCAGAATATCCTGATTGTCCAGCTCTCCGTCCGGATTCTGTTTGCGGATTATGTAGGACACGTCATCGGCCCACTGGTCACTGATGCTGATATTTCCCGCTGTAACCTTGCCGTCAACACCTCCCTGGAGAAGAAACTTGTACTTATCAGGGAAATCAGGGTCATCCGCATGAATTTTATTGTTAAACACATCTGCCAGGGTCTGGGCAAAATTGTCCATCTTATTCTGGTAGTAAGGTATTCCCGCATTGATTGGGTCCGCACCAGTCAGCATATCCGTAAATCCTCTGATGGCCCCTGCTCCCAGATTGGCATTCTGGTTGTTGCTGTTCCACGTCAGAGTAACGCCGTCGCTGCCTATGTTAAGCTTATCATTGGTGTAGGAAGCCCCCGAAGCGTCCACCACCACTTTCCCATTGATTTTAACCTGAATCTTTCCGTCCTCCAGGTCCGTTACCTGCACATCGCCGTACCGCGACAAATCATCCAGTATAACATTTCTCTGGTCCAGAAGGTCATTGGGCCCATAGTTGACTCCATCATAATCGTTGTTGCTGAATATCTCATGGGCAATGGAGCTGTTCAGTTCAGACAGCTGGTCCAATTTCGTGTTGATATCCTCAACAGCCACTGACAGGTCATTTTTAGTCTGTTCCATCAGGGTCTTTAAATTGGCGTCATACTCATTGAGGACCTGGGTCACACCCTTAAATGCGTTCATGACTATGTTGGCATTGGTCTCCTGATAAGGGGACTGGCTGAAATCCGCCAGTGCCTGGGATAAGGTGGTCAATGCTGCCTTGATACCGGTTCCCTCTACCTCCGGATCACTGATGATTCCCTCTATCTGGTCCATAATGGCTGCCTTCTGGTCGTAATACCCCACATCGCCATACTGCTGCCTGAACTTGGCATCCAGGTACGGATTGCGGATCTGCGCCACTCCCCTGGCATCCACACCCTGTCCGGCCAGGGGGATGGAACTGTAGTTATACTGGCTGCTTCCATAGGTATGGACACTCACTGTATCCAGACGCTGCCTGGTATACCCTTTTGTTTTGGAATTGCTTATATTATTGCCTACAATATCAATGGCCTTCTGATTAACCTGAATTCCTCTTTTGGCTGTCTCCAGCCCCATAAATGTCGGTCTCACTTTACCACTCTCCTATGTCAGGCCTCTGTCAGGCCTTTTTCTCCAGTTTACTGCCCTTGCTGAACGCGGGACGCCCGTAGATGCCGGTGGGATTTCCCACATACCGGGAGTCAATTCCCATCTGTTCCAGCTCCGACTTGGCTAACGCCTCCGCCTTCTGGTTGTAATACTGTATATTGCCAATGGCTCCGTCCATTCTGCGGTACAGGTCCATAAGCTCCTTTCTCTGCTCCGGGCCTGCATCCTCAGCAATCTGCTTTAAGGTCCTGCCCTCAATCCCATAGGAGACAAACAGCTTCCGGCGTCTCTGCTCCATGTTCTCCAGCTTCTTATCCATGGCCTCCTGCATCATGATGGTCTGTTCAACCTTATCCAGTTCCCTGGTCATCAGAAGTCCCAGCTTTTCAATCTGCTTTTGTTCCATGGCCTCCAGTGTTTCTGCATATTCTCCCAAAAAATCAATGATTTCTTCCAATATTTTCCCCTCCTACAGACCGCTCATAAGGCGCCTGGCAATCTGCTCTGCCGGCACATGGTATGTCCCCTCCTGCACCTGCTGCTTTATGGCGGCAATCCGGTCAGCCGGAGCCCCTTCTTCCATGGACCTTGACAGTGCGGCTGAAAATGAGGATGCACCGCTCTTTTTCACACCCTCGCTGCTGATACAGATAGCGTCTCCCCTTGCCTTACCGGCTGCCCGTACGGGAGCGGAAAGGCTTTTTTCCGTATGTTTTGCATTGCTTACTGCCTTCTGATAGGCTGCGTAATTTCTTGATACTTTTATATCCATATGTCCGGCTTCCTTTCCTTACATGCTCTTTGTATGGTGGTCCTGATAAGTGGTTGTGATATTTCTATAGTACTTATCGTACATGGCGGATAAAACTTTATAGTGTGCCAGGGAATTTTTTTATTTTTTTAATATGATTGCGGCAGGTTTGCCGGGTTAGACAGGGGTGTGGACGGAAGGGGGAAGGACGTGGACGGGTCCGGATTATCCAGTGACCGGTCAAGAGACAGGTGGGGTGACAGCAGGCAGGGTGACAGATGTGAGAAATAATTTCAGGGTTAATAAAAACCGCTAACAAGCAGAATCCTGGGATTTTGCCTGTTAACGGCCGATGGTATTTATTTAATTGGCTTCCTATAATTGGCACCATCCAATGTGTATGATCCAATCCCTATCAGTGCCAGGGTGCCTTTTTCACAACCAGGATAGCCTGGACCAGAGCCCCGGTTACCTCGGAACCATTTTCCAGCTCCGCCTTCCTGCGCTTTTCCTGTTCCCCTTCCTTCATCACCACATACCGCGGTTTCAGACGGTTCAGGGCCAGCGCCGCTATGTCCTTCTTACACTTATCACATTTACAGCAGTTAAACCGGTCCAGGGTGGAATCCAGCTTATTAATCACCAGTTCCTCCATAAGGTTTACCAATACCATATTATTTTCTTCCTTAAAAGGAAATGTTACCGGGCTGCGCTTAAGGGTCTTTGCCATGGCAGCAGCCGAAGGCGCTGATAAGGCCGGCATACCCATGGCGCCTTCGCCTCCATTTACACGGTCATAAAGCGCGGTATCTGATTGCCCTGCGCCTGAATTTCCGGTATCTGCCTGCGCCGTCTTTGCATCTCTTTTAGAGGCAGACGGCATAATCTTGCGGTACATTATTTCCTTGTCAATCTCTGTCCTGCTCTTAGACATCTGCCTTAAGCCCCCTTTGAATCAATTCCTGTATCAGCTTCTTATAATCCTGCACCGCATTGCACTCAGGCGCATACTCCAGCACGGAGCGCTGAAGGGACTGGGCTTCCCGAAGCGCAACGCTGTCCCGGATAAATGTGTCCAGAACCGGAACATCCAAATCCTCTGCCACCATGCGCAGGGCGCCTTCCACTTCTTTGCTGAAATTTGTCCTGGGGCTGTGCTTGGTGAGAAATACCCCCAGTATCTGGATCCGGGGATTACAATAATTCCTGACACGGCATATGGTTTCATCCAACTGGGTTATCCCCTGAAGACTGAATATATCGGAAAGCATGGGCACCAGGACGTAATCAGACGCAGTAAACGCGTTCACGGTCAGCACTCCCAGGGCCGGCGGAGAATCAATGAGAATATAATCATAGGAACTTTTTAGTGATTCCAGCGCCTCCTTCAAAAGAAACTCCCTGCGCGCGCCGGTAAACTCCAGCTCAATGCCGCTGAGAAGGATATTAGAGGGAATTATATCCACCAGGGCTGATTTCTGAACCGCATACCTGGGCTTTAACTCCCCCTTTAACACATCGTATATGGTGGCGCTCTCAGTGTCCGCCCCCATGGCGAAGCTCAGATTACCCTGCGGATCCATATCCACCGCAAGGACTTTATAACCCTTTTCCTTCAGCGCTGTTGACAGCACATAGGCTGACGTGGTTTTCCCAACACCGCCCTTCTGATTGGACAACACAATTGTTAACGACATGGCTACTCCCCCAGGGATCTAATATTTCTCTCACATTATGATATATTATAGCAAGAAATGCCGAAACAGACAATTGTATTTTATTGTATCCCCCCATAGCAGGGCTCAAAAAGGCGCTGCTTCATGACTGTACTGCCACAGCCTTTTTGCAGCGCCTTTTTTATATTATCTGTTTATTGTTTGAAGATATTACACTGTTAACCTGCCCGATTACTGTAATTACTGTAATAACTGTAATACGGACTGTGGCTGCTGATTAGCCTGTGCAAGCATGGCCTGTGCAGACTGAACCAGAACGCTGTTCTTGGTGTAGTTCATCATTTCCTTAGCCATATCTACGTCGCGGATACGGGATTCTGCGGAAGTGATGTTCTCAGTGGTAACACCCAGGTTATTGATGGTATGCTCCAGACGGTTCTGGATAGCGCCCAGTTTGCCGCGGCTGGTGGATACGGTGTTGATGGCGGTTTTGATTTTGCTCATGGCTGCTGCTGCGCCGTCTCTGGTGCTGATGTCAACAGACGAGAGATCCAGGGCATTAACATGCATATCTGCAATACTTAACTCAAGCTGATTATAGCTCTCACTTGTATCACCAATCTGTAATTTAAGTCCACCACCGGCAGAAAGACCGCTACCAGCTACTTTAGCTCCTAATGTAGCCGTCTTCGCATTTAAACCTGCCCCGGTCTTACCACCCTCATAATTTACACTCATGCCAACACCGGCATCTGCCAACATTTTATTAATTTCAGCCGATGTATAAGATTTTGCAGACTCTAATCCCACCGTTACATTACCATCTGCACCAACGTTTACTCCAACTGCTCCCGTATTTGAAAAAGTAAGGGTGCGAGTATCTACGCCTGCTTTATCAGCAGTTACAGTTATATTCTCAGCCGCAATCTCTCCAACTGCCTGAACGGGTTTGCCAGTTGTCGCAGTCGTAGCTACTGATGCTACCCCCGTCGTACTTCCTGCTGCATCGGTAAACTTAATATTCTTATCCAATGTTACCTTAATATTCTTTGCATTATCTGGTGCGCCACTAGCCGCCGACAATGCACGATCAAGATCTTCCTGGGTAATTTCTGCAGTATCGTTAGCACCAGAAATGGTAAATGTTAGTTTACCTGCTAAATCCCAAGCGGCAGACACCTTTGTACCACCAGCCGCAGCTCCTGCTGCAAACGCTACCTGTACTCCTTCTTCGGCTCCTGATACTGTGACATTGAATTTTGCTATATTATTTGCAGTTAAATCAATTTCCTTTTCAACGCCAGTCGTTCCAACACCCATTGTACCATCTAATAACTTAATACCATTGAAATCAGTTCCATCTGCAATACGGTTAATCTCATCCTTCAAAGCAGAGACTTCATCCTGCAATGCCTTACGGTCAACGTCATCCGTATAAGTACCATTGGCGGACTTAGTTGCCAGCTCGGTCATACGGTTTAACATGGAATGAACTTCCTGTAATCCACCCTCTGCTGTCTGTACCAGGGAGATTGCGTCCTGAGAGTTGTCGGTAGCTGCTTCCAGGCCTTTAATCTGCGCTCTCATCTTCTCAGAAATAGCCAGTCCGGCGGCGTCATCACCTGCACGGTTGATTCTGTAACCAGAAGATAGCTTTTCCAGTGACCTTGCTACTGCGCTGTTGTTTACACCCAACTGCCTGTTGGAATTAAGTGCCATAATATTGTGCTGAATCCTCATACTAATTACCTCCATGTAATTGTTTTATACCGGGACTTCCCTGTCCCTCTTATTTTCTTGTTCTTCCAATGAGCGACGGGCCCTGTCGGACACTGGACCGAGTTTCCGAAACATTCCATCTCTTCCGCTCTGTAATATTTATCGTACGCCCCTCCCATTTTGTTCACCAAAAAAGTGCACAAAAATCACAATTGATTTTCGTGCACTTTAACCATATAAACTCTGTTCAATATAAAACTCTTCCAGGGACAGCTCATTATCCTTCATATAGTTTGCCGCTTCCACCCCTACATAGCGGTAATGCCAGGGCTCATACTGGATTCCGGTAATATCCGTCTTATTCTCCCCATACCGCATGACAAAACCATAATCCTGTGCATGTTCCACCAGCCATTTACTCTCCGGTGTATCCTCAAAGGCCCTTTCCAGCTTGTGGTATCTTCTGGTATAGAAGTCCACTGCCAACCCCAGACAGTGCTCTCCTGAACCGGGAATGGATATGGTCTGTCTGGCCAGATTGTAGGACTCCTCCTTGGTATGTCCGGCCTTCACAAAGGACAAGACCTTCCTGTTAAACAGTTTTTCCTGCTTGTCCAGCGTCCTGTAGCCGGAGCACACTATCGGAGACAATCCCTGGTCCTTCATATCGCCAATCATAGTCATCAGCGGCTCATAGATTCTCTTATCCACTGACTGCTCCGTACCGGGAATGGCTTCCAGTCCCACCTCATAGTCTTCCGGCACAGGATACTCTGCGTTGGTAAGTATCAGACACCACATATCCTCCGGCAGAATTTTAAGACCTCCATCTGCATCCATCTCGCCTCGTTCTTTGTAAACCCGCGCTCCCGGCAACCCTTCCGGCTGTTCCTGTACCGGTTCCTTCGGCTGTCCCCCTGTCTGTCCTCCCACTACTTCCTCCGGCATCCCTCCCGGCCATCCTTCCGCCAGTTCCTTCACCTGTCCCCCCGGCCCTTCCGCCGCCGTCTCCGCCCGCAGCGCCTCCAACTCCCGCTCCTTCTGGACCGTCCTGTGGGCCGATATATAAAACAGGGTCAGGATCAGCAGGAAGGTGTAGATTGCCACCCGCCGGTTCCTGACCACACGCTGGTCCCTGGGTCTCCTCTGAGCCATAATACGCGTTTCCTCCTAACAATCCCTTCTCTCATCTCTCTGACCTACCGTATTCTCCGCAGCTGATCCCCCTGCCGTCTGAGAATATACCGGTACAGCAGGTCCTCCTGCTTTGTGGCCATTTCCACGAATTCGCAGCCATAGCCATAGCCCCCCTCCGGGCGATCCACCCGGCGGCGTATTTCACATATGAACAGCATGGAATCCCCCATGGCCGGTATGACGATGTTGAAACGGTCATTGACCTTGAATTCCTCCCTGGTGCAGAACATCAGGCCTCCCAGGCTGATATCCACCAGACGCACCTTCAGGCCGTTGTAATCCTCTGACTCCTCCCCCATGTCCAGGGTGTCATTTCCACGTATGCAGTTATAAATGATTCCCTCGTCCCTGGTACTGATCCGGAAATACTCCCGGCGCTCGTCATTGGTGGCCTCGCTTAATTCCACGATCCGGACCAGCTTGGGAGAGGACAGGTATACCCGGCCCATGAGCACCTTAAATCCAAGCTGTGTGTTGTATATCTCCAGCTTAATAAGCAAATTGTACGGAATTCCCGGCAGCTCATTGCGGGAACTGCCCACATCTATGAAGTTTTTGCCTATACGATGCAGTACCCCCATACTGATCAGGTCGTTGTTCTTAGCCTTTATGACGCAGGACGAACCTACATACCCGTCCAGCAAATCAACCATCTTCCACACCCCCTGTTATCATACTGTCTGTTGACTGTCATCCTTGCTGTGTCTGGATACCAGGTTCCGGCGCAGGCGGCCGGGCTGGCTGGCTTCCTCTTTATGTCCGGCAGATGCGGATTCTGAACGGCTTTTTTCCACTCCCCGTATCTGGGCGGAGGTTTCAATGAGCTTGCAGTAAATGGCTGCAACCACCTCGTACAGCTCCACCGGTATATTGCTACCCACATCCAGCATACACAGCAGGGATGCCGCGCTGTCGTCCTTGAACACCGGAATCCCCTTTTTTTCCGCAATATCAATGATGTGTTCCGCAACCGTTCCATACCCCGAAGCAATCACCACCGGGGATGTGTCCTCATCTACATTGTATCTTAAAGCAACCGCTTTATTTTTCTTATATTTTGACATCTACACCCGTCCTTTTAAACGGCAGATTTTTGAATACTTCCATCAGGGAACGCACATGGTCCATGCGCTCCACCTCTATGCCTGACGCCTTGTATCCGTGTTCCTCCATGATATTGCGGAACTCCGGAACCAGGCTTTCAAATATTCCTATATAGGATTCCGGACAATACAGATGGAATCCCAGTTCCTTTCCCGCCATCATAAACTCCGCTTCCATCTGACCCACCCCCGGCACATCAAAGGTTATGAGCACATGGACATGACCGCCCTCCCTGCTTCCCGGCTCCCCATTCCGGCCTTCGTCCTTGGGATCTATCCACAGTTCGGAAAATGCCTTCATTCCCTGGTAATCCACAGGTATCACAAAGTGCAGGAGGGGCGTGTAGTTGCATGGGGATGACAAAAGACTTGTGATAATTTTCTCTATCTTTTCCCCGTTCAGGCTGTTCATGGGAGTCTCCCTGTCCTGTTTGGCAATGATTTTAGCCAGGGTGTCCATGATGCGGGAACGGTTCATCTGGCGCTCTGGCTCCCTGAAACCGGCGATGTATTCCTTCACCAGTTCCCTGATATGGGCCTTTTCCTCCCTGTCGTTCACATGGATGAGAAGATTCATAAGGGCTTCCTGGAGAAAGGCGTCATTGTCCTGATAGCGGGACATATTGTACAGTATGTTGGGAATGACCCTGGCAGCCTGGGGCGTATAGAGCACGCTCTCCTCCAGCTCCTTTAGGGCCTGCTGCACCTGGGGCTTCAGTTCCTCGAATTCCAGGCTCCCCCGGCTCTCCCTAACACGGGCCGCAAGCTGTGAAAACATTCCTGACAGATTCCTGCTGCCTGTCAGCTGCTCAGACAGGTATTCCAGGCTGTTGGCCACAGAGTCCAGCACATCCTGCCTGGATATGCTGGCGTTAACCGCCTTTAAAAGCTCAGCTGTCTCCATACGCAAATCCGGCGTTTTTTCCAGAATTCCCCTCAGCAAATCAAAGAGCTCCCCTTTGAACAGGGTGGACGCGTACTCCTGGTCTACCAGTTCGTCCACGATATGGTCCGGGTCAATGAGAAGGGCGTCAAAGAGCTGGCGGATTTCCTGGGTCACCGTATTGTTGTTCACAGGAAGCAGATTGATGATTTCCTCCAGCATATAAATATTTTTCAGATAGTTGACGGTCACGGCCGGGTCCTTTAACAGGTTCATAAGGGTGGCTGCCCCGGCCTCTCCCTCCAGCACATTGTGATGGCCCAAAAGACCGCTGCCCGACGGGTTCTTTGAAATATGCCTGATCTCCTGCATATCAAAGGGAACCGACGGGTCCTTTAACGCCTTATCCGGCTGTATGATGTTTTTGTTGATAACCGGAGAGGTCACCCGCAGGATATCTGCCATTACCGAATTCCTTTCTTGATTTCCCCGTCAAGATAATAGAAGGTGCAACTATCCTCCTTCTTGGAAATGCTCATCTTACAATCCCCGATATTAATAACGGTTCCGGGGTATACCTCCCTGGCCGTAAGCCTGGACTTGCCTACCTCCCTCAGTTTCCTGGAAAGCTCAGCTCCCTGCTGCTTCAGTTTCTTTTCCTTCAGCGAATTAATGGGGGCTTCCAGCTTTAACTTGGATAACCGTTCCCGCTGGGATGGAGTGATGGTCCCTTCCTTCAGTTTACCGCTCAGATAAGAAATATCTTTGTTCAGCTCCGTCAGCTTTCTGGAGAGCAGTATCATCTCCTTGCCCACTGCCTCCATCTCATCCATGAGCTGGGGCGTCAGGCCCAGGGTCACAGAGGTGGCGATATGGCTGGGTGCTCCCACTGCCTTCACATTCATGCAGTTATATACAGAACAGCTTCCGCCGATAAATGCCCCTCTTTTTCCAATCAATGTCAAATCGTGGCCGCAGGACACCTCCGAGTTGATGATATATTCTGCCTGGATATTATTTCTGGAAAAGATATTGCAGTCCTCCAGAAACTTGGCCGTGATATCGCCCTCCGCCTCAAGCACGCCGGTTCTCATGCCCCGCATGCCCTTGTGCAGCAGAATATCTCCCCCCGCGCTGAGCCGGGCGCCCTCCACGATTCCCATAACCGTAATATCGCCCTTTGCTTTGACGCTGTATCCCTCCAGAACATCCCCGTGAATCACCACGCTGCCTGTGAAGTTGATGTTTCCCACGGAATTGTCCACATTGCCGGACACGGTAAATACATTCTCCACATGGAAACGGCCGGACCGGAAGGTCAGATTGCCCTCGCAGGCTGCCAGCAGCCTATCCCTGTCTTCAGAATAAACAATGTTCCTGCCCTGGGGAACGGGCGGCATGGTTCCCTTCTTCCCCCGCACAGGCTGGCCAAACACGTCCATGCCGTCTCCGGGTTCCGTGGGAAGTGTAATATCGCAGACAACATCACCTTTTTTTACATTATGTATCAGATTGGTGCTTTTAAAGTCGATTCCGCCGTTGCCCTTGGAGGCGTACTTAATCTGGGCCTTCCTGGGGTAATAATCTTTAATATGGCCATCCTCCCCGTTCCTGGCAGGCTCGCCCGCAGCTATCATAACCATCTGCATATACTGCTGCCCGCTGACAACCCAGCTTATCTTCTTCTGGTCTATGCCAAAACAGATCCCCTTCTGCTCCAGCACATCATACACCATTTCCTCCGTTATATCACTTCCGCCTCCGGATGGTCCGTAAACCATCATGGACACCGACATCCTGTCATCCGATACCAGAACCTCCACCCAGGCGTCCCGGGTAACTTCCTCTTTCTTTATGCCGTCCTTCTGTGCGCTGCTGCCTTCATAATCGCCGCCGTCCCCGGAACCGGGCCGGTCCTCATCATATGACTCCGACTCCTGCGTGGCGCTTTCCGGATGCTCCTGCCCCAGAAGCTCGCGCTCCATCTGCTGGCGCCGCCTCTGTTCGGTTTCATTCCAGTCCTCCACTGTTTCCACCCTGTTGTCATGGTTTCTGTCCGCATGTTCCGTCTCGTCCGCTCTGTCATAGGGCTGCCCCTGGGGCCGTGATTTTTTATCCTGTTCCCGTTCCGGGCTTTCTTTGCCGTCCTCTTCCCGGGGTATCTCATCCTGCCCCTCATCCAGGAACTTGGAAAACAAGCTGTAAATCAGACTCTTTTCGTTCATGGGCATCTCCCCTTTCAGTAAGTTCAGCGCATGTCATTGCCTTGTATGTCATTACCTTAAGTTATTTATCATCTCTTCCATCTGATCCGCGGTTGTGACGATCCGGCTGTTAAGCTGAAACGCACGCTGCGTCTGCATCAGATTGACCATCTCTGTGGACATGTTGCAGTTGGACATCTCCAGGGCATGGCTCATAGCCTTGCTTTTCTCCTGTTCATCGTCCAAATCATCCATGGACAGCCATTCACCGGAGGTTTCTCCTGTGCGGAACAGGTTCATGCCCACATGCTGCAGCCCTTCCGGATTCTCACACACAAACAGCCCGATCCGTTCTGCCAGCCCGTCTAAGTCCAGCTCCCCTGCATCATTGTCTCCGCCGTCCTCTGATGTCTTGTATTCCAGCTCTATGGGCTCCCCGTCCTGGTCCAGGACATAGCTTCCGTCGCTGGTGGTCAGGTAATTGCCGTCATCCGTGGAGGATATCTGGAATGCGCCGTCCCTGGTATAAGCCGGTTCTTCCTCGTCCTCGCTGGTCTGGATGGCGAAAAACGCATTGCCCGATATGGCAAAATCCAGTTCCCGGTCCGTCTTGCGGAAAATCCCCTGCTGGAACGTGGTTCCCGGCCCGTCATTGCGGACTCCGTGTCCCACCTGGGCCTGAGGCCGCATGTCCATCTGGGTGTACAATAAATCATTAAAGCTGCTGCGCATGGACTTGTAGCCGTTGGTGCTTATATTGGCCATGTTGTTAGAAGTCACATCCAGGTCCTTCTGGAATGCGTTCATGGCCGATACTGCTGTATAGTACGATATATTCATCTATAGTTCCCCCCCTACAGCTTTCCAATCTCGTTGGCTGTTTTCTGATTCATCTGGTCTATGATGGTCAGGGCCTTTCCGCAGGACTGAAACGCCCTCTGCACCTCCATGGCCCTGGTCATCTCATTGTTCAGATTTACTCCTGACTGTTCTAACTTTCCCTGATACACCGTGGGATAAACCTGGCTGAGCTCCACGCCCGCCCCCGCGCCGTAGGTTCCGTTGTCATAGAACTCCAGGTTGTCGTAATTGTCCGGCACCACTATCTGAATCTGGTCCAGGGCGCCGTCCTCATTGTCGTAGATAATTCCATCCGCGCCAACGCGGAATCCCTCCTCATCCACATATACCGGACCGCCGTCTCCCATAAGCTGGCCCACTCCCGGAAGCATGAGATTTCCCTCATCATCCCTGGTAAAATGGCCGTTGCGTGTCAGATACTGGCCGTTTTCTCCCTGTATGACAAAGAACCCGTCTCCATTGATAGCCAAATCATAGGTCTTTCCGGTATCCTCAATAGGCCCCTGTCCATGGGTTGTCATCTCCCTGGTTCCCACCGATATGGTGGACCCCTGGCCCAGTCCTTCTGTCCTTCCGTTCATTTCCCGCACCAGCTGCTGGTCAAAGGTTGTCTTAACCAGCCGTTTCGGTTTGTAACCGCTGGTCTTGACATTGGCTATATTATTGGCAGCCATGTTTAATGATCTCTGATTCATCAGCATGCCGGAAGCGGCTGTATAAAATCCTGAAAACATAGTTTTATCCTCTCATATAATCTTCCAGGCTGGCTTTCAGCTTTTGGATTGCCCTGGTATGTATCTGGCATACCCGGGACTGTCCTATGCCCATAACCTGGGCAATCTCCGAATACTTCAGCTCTTCATAGTAATATAAGGTAATGACCAGCCGTTCCTTTTCCCCCAGCCCGTCTATGGCCGATGTAAGTGTTCCCATCAGTTCCTTGTAAAACAGGTTTTCCTCTGGTTTGCCCTCTATATCACCGGACTCCAGCTCCCCTTTTGCCACTATGGCCGTCATATCCTGCAGCACGGACTCAAAGGAAAGAAGGTTGGCGTGGTTCATATATTTAATGTGGTTTTCCACCTTTTCCACGGGCAGTTCCAGATAATCCGCCACTTCGTTTACATCCGGCTCCCTCATCTGCTTATGGGACAAAATGGAACATGCTTCTTCTACCTTTTTCTGGAAATTTCTCGCTCTGTGAGGCACCCAGTCCTGGCTGCGTATATAGTCAATCATGGCACCCCTTACCCGCATGAACGCAAATGTCTCAAACCTGGCGCCCCTGTCCGGGTCATACCGTTCCAGACATTCAATCAGCGCCAGCACCCCCTGGTCTATAAGCTCTTCCTGCTCCAGAAGGGATCCGGCCATGGACCGCAGCTGCACTGCCGCGGAACGCACAATGGGAAGATAGTGCATAATCAGCCTGTTTCTCAATTCCTGGCTGCCGTTTTTTCTGTACTCCTCCAGAACCCGAACCATATCCTCACTGTCTGTCTGTTCCATCAGCATATCCTGTTACCTCTGGCTAAGGGAAATATTTCCCAATGCCTGTATCTGTATATTGTTGTCAATCTCACTGAAGGATACCACCGCTACATTGGGGTAAAACTGGTCAATGAGCTTTTTAAAGTAAATCCGCACCACAGGCGAGGTCAGTACAATGGGTACATTGACCAGATCCTTTATCTTATTGATCTCAGCCGTGGCTGACGCCACTATGCTCTGGATGGCCGTGGGCTCTAAGGCCAGATAGGAGCCTGTATCCATCTTCTTCACGGACGACATAATCATGTTCTCAATCCGGTCGTCCAGGCTGATGACCTTCATCTGCCCCGCCTCTGAGAACCGCCGGGATATGGTGCGCTTTAATGCCTGGCGCACATACTCGGTAAGCATATCCGTATCCTTTACCTGGCTGCCGTAATCACCTAATGTCTCTACAATGGTCTCCATATCCCGAATGGGAATCTCCTCACGCAAAAGATTGGCCAGGACCTTCTGAAGGCCTCCCACCGATATAACCGACGGAATGGTGTCCTCCACAATACTGCTGTTGGTCTTTTTAAGGGCCTCCAGCAGGTTGTTGACCTCCTGCCTGTTTAACAGCTCATGGAGGTGTTCCTTTACCACCTCCGACAGGTGGGTGATTACCACGGAAGTGGGGTCTATCAGGGTATAACCGGCCAGCTCGGCCTGTATCTTCCTGTCCCCGCTTATCCATTTTGCCGGTATATGGAAAGCCGGGTCAATGGTATCTATTCCAGGCACATCGTCTGCATCCGTGCCGGGAGGCAGGGCCAGGTAATGGTCCATGAGTATGTCCCCCCTGGCCACTTCCTCCCCTTTAAGGAGGATGCTGTACTGGTTGGGATTGAGCTGTCCGCTGTCCTTGATACGGACAGAGGGAATTACAAATCCCATATCCAGGGCCATCTGTTTGCGGAACATAACCACCCTGTCAATAAAATTCCCGCCGTTGCCTTCGTCGGCCAGGGGAATCAGGCTGTAGCCAAACTCCATTTCAATCTGCTCCACGTTCAGCAGACCGTATACATTTTCAATATTCTTATAATAGGACGCCTCGCTGGTAACCTCTGTCTCCACCAGTTCTTCCGCAGTCTCCTCCACCAGGCTCTTCTGGTGCCGGTACAGATAATAACCGCCCCCAACCATGCCTGCGGATATAATCAGTATCTGAAGAACAGGGAAGCCAGGTATAAGGCACAGGCACGCGGCCGCGCCTCCAGCCGTCATAAGCACTCTTGGCTGGGCCAGGAACTGCTTTGTCAGGTCCTCGCTGAGGCTGTTCTCCGAAGCGGACCTGGTCACCACCATACCGGTGGCAACCGATATGAGCAGGGCCGGTATCTGGGACACCAGGCCGTCGCCAATGGTGGATGTGGTGTAAATCTGCATGATATCCTGTATGCTTCCCTGGCTGTTCATGATTCCCACAATAAGGCCGCCCACAAAGTTGATAAAGGTGATGATAATGGAGATAATGGCATCGCCCTTTACAAACTTGGTGGCACCGTCCATGGAGCCGAAGAAGTCAGCTTCCCTCTGGATTTTAGACCGGCGTTCCCTTGCCTGCTGTTCGTCGATAAGGCCGCTGTTTAAATCAGCGTCAATGGCCATCTGTTTGCCGGGCATGGCATCCAGGGTAAACCTTGCGGCAACCTCAGCCACACGCTCGGAACCCTTTGTGATAACGATAAACTGAACCAGCACAATAATCAGGAATATAATAAAACCGATAACCGCGTTTCCGCGGATAACAAACTGTCCGAAGGTCTTGACCACCTGTCCCGCGTATCCATTGTCAAACAGGATTTTTCTTGTGGATGATATGTTAAGTCCCAGCCTGAAAAGGGTTGTGATCAGCAGCAGGGAAGGAAACACGGAAAATTCCAGCGTCTCTCTGATATACATGGACATCACAAGAATCAATAAAGACAATGATATGTTCAGTATAAATAAAAAGTCCAGTATGGGCGTGGGAAGGGGTATCAGTATCAGGAATATGATACCGATGATTCCCGCTGTTACAAGGATATTAAACCGTTTCAAATTTATTCACCATTTCCAATAATGCTTCTCGTATTTACTATTTCGCTGATACGCACACCAAAGTTATCATCAATCACAACCACTTCTCCCCGGGCAATGAGCTGTCCGTTGACAATGATGTCCACAGGGGCGTCTGACTGCTTATCCAGCTCCACCACGGTGCCGTTGCTGAAATTCAGCACATCCTTTAACCGGCGCCTTGTCTTGCCGATCTCCACGGACACGTTTAAGGGCACATCCATGATAAGGCTCAGGTTTCCGTTCATGGACTGGTTTTGCAGCATGGATCCCGGCATTCCCATAAATCTGCCGCCGGAAGCCGTGGTGCCCCGGACAGCGCCTGAATATGCGGATTTCTGCGTTCCTGCATCTGCGGGGCTCTGTCCCCCGCCTGTGCCGGAGGACCTGTCCTGCCCTATGACGGAATTCTGCTCCATGATAAGGGCGCGCTTTTGGGCCTCCTCCTCTTCCTGGCGGGCTTTTTCACAGGCCGCTCTTCTGGCCTGTATCTCCTCTGTCAGACTGTCCATGGCAGTGGACGAGATGCATTCTATAAACTCTGACTCCACCATATCCTTAATCTTCATGGTGTAGCTGACAACCATAACCTTTGCGTCCTTTGGCTCCCCGATGACAAGAGCCAGGTCCTGGCTTCCGTCAGAGAGCACCAGCTGGCAGTCTGACAAATCCATGGTGTCGCCCAGATACTCAGCCATGGACGAGGCGGAGGCATGGGACATCTGGTTCATCAGCTCCCCTGCCGCACTCATGGCCACATCGTCAAAGACAAAGTCCGGATCCGGAAGGTCATCCACACCCATGAGCTCATTTAAGAACACCTGCATATCCCTCTGGCGAAGAACCAGGACAATGTTGCCTGCCACCTGGGAGGTCAGGCAGCTCTTTACAAAGATGGCTGGTTCCAGGATGCCGTACTCCACATCCTTTATTGTCATCTCCTGAAGTCTGGGTGCGCCTATCTCTATGTCTGCCCTCAGGATGGAGGATATGGCCTCCCCTGCCGACTGTGCGTGAATCTTTATAAGTTCTTCAAACATCTGCCCGTCTGTCATTGCGGTGACATCCTGGCCTCCCTCTGCCTTTGCCATGGTTTACTCCTTCTATTCCTCAATCTCTTTCTTGTTCCACCTGCGGCGTTTTCCTATGCCCTTCTTTTTGCTGTTCTTTTTGCCGTCGTTATTTCCGTCCTGCTTTTCGCCCTTATCCGCCGGTTTTTTATAGCTGGCCGGAAGAAGCTTGTACAGCTTTTCTTCAATGAACTTGGGATTTTCCCCCTCCTGAATCGCCAGGACTCCCTCCATGACCAGCTGTTTGCACAGAAATTCCTCGTCGTGCCGCGCTTTCAGCTTGCTTGCCATGGGCAGGCAGACCACGTTGGCCAGCAGTGAACCGTATAAAGTGGTTATAAGCGCCACTGCCATGCCCTTTGCCAGAGCGTCCACATCCGACATATTTCCCAGCATGAGAATCAGTCCTACCAGTGTACCAATCATACCAAAGGCAGGCGCAAAGCTGGCCGCCTTCTCATAGAAGCGCCGGTCCAGGGCATGGCGTTCATCCAGCTGTTCCAGCTCAGTCTCCATGGCCTTTCGCACCTTCTCCGAATCCACGGAATCCACCACCAGCATCAGGCTGTTGTGCAGAAAGGGCTCGTCAATCTCGTTCAGCTTATCCTCCAGGGACAGAAGCCCTTTCATACGGGCCTCTGTGGCCAGATTCACTATCTGGTCCACTGAATCCGTGGGGCTGTACTGATATGGTTTGACAATGATTTTCAGATGGCTTCCAATCTTTTTAAAGGCCCCTGCCGGGAATGAAATCATCATAACCCCAAGAGTACCTCCAATGGTAATGGCCATACTGGGAATATCCAGAAAAGCCTTAAGGTTATGGTACACAATCCTCATAGACTCCTGGTCAAATGTCATACCAAACATCACCAGTCCAACTGCTAATATAAAACCTAAAATTGACAAGACATCCATACCCTTACATCCTTTTCCTCAACTTTTATCTTACTGCATCAGCCTTTAATCTGTTCCAGAATGCCGCGGAAAGCATCTCTGCGGAATTCCACTACCTTCTTTACCACTTCTTCCTTGGACTCCCTGACAATCAGATGCTTTCCGTTGGTCAGGAGTATGGTGGTGTCAGGCGTCTCCATAATGGTTTCGATCAATTCGCTGTTTAACACAAACTCTTCCCCGTTCAGCTTTTTAAGGATAATCATGATACCACCCTCCCGTTATCTTATCTCTTAAGGTTTACAAGCTCTTCCAGGATGGAATCCGATACCGTGATGATTCTGGAGTTGGCCTGGAATCCTCTCTGTGTGACTATCATATCCGCAAATTCCGTGGAGATATCCACATTGGACATTTCCAGGGACGAGGTCTTTAATGCGCCTGTGCCGTTCTCTCCTGCCTGGCACAGCTTGGGATCGCCGGAGTTGGCCGTTGTCTTGAAGTAGGAATTGCCCACGCCCTCCAGACCATAGGGGTTATCAAACGTAACCAGATCAATACGCCCTATCTGAATCTTGCCAAGGTCCGGGTGGGTTGCCTCGATGATACCGTTGGAAAGAATGGTCACACCCACGCCTGACAGGGCCACATCCCCGCCCTCGCTGCCGTTTGTCAGGGTAAAGTTCTTGCTCTTAAGCCCCAGGTCATTGGAATTGGTTGCGGCAGTGATGGTGCCTACATTTGTCTTTGTCAGTTTATCAGGTGCAAGGTCTTTACATGCATCGTTAATAGCCGCATAGCCCGGATGCTTCAGTTCGATGTATTGGCCGGGCTGGTCGTTTAACGGCGTAGTTCCGTCCTCTTTCAGCCATACGCTATTAGCCGAGGTGCTGTTTTCGCTGACCTGGCCCTTAAAAATTCTGTCATTTCCGTCATCGTCCGTAACCGTAGCTGTGATAATCCATGCGGCAGGTTCCGTATCCGTGGCTGCCTGGAGCGTCATTTTATAGCTCACCTTGCCCGAAGCCGTGAATTTAGGCTCTGTACTGGTGCTGGAAGGTTTTAGCCCTCCAAATATGCCGTCCTTGATGTCCGTAGCATCCGTAAATTTCTGGACGCCTGCCTTGATTCCGAAGTTCTCGCCTAACAGTTCCTCCCCCGTAAGGCTGGTTTTAAATATCTTGTCAGCCGGAACCGCTGTTATTGTGAAATCCCCTGCCGGGTGGGCCTTTCCGTTATTGGCCCGTGTGATGGCGGCGTTCATTTTGCTGTTAAAATCAGATAAACTTGTAAAGATTGCGTTTTTATTCACGCTCACCGTAATACTGGAATCCTTTAACTCCCCTGATTTCACCACTATATCCGCCCCATCGGGAAGTGTGTCGTCCAGCCGGAATGAAATGGTGACATTGGCTGCGGAAGTAGTGTTCTGGGATGTTATGGTATACTCGATTCCGTTGATGGTCTGGGAGTTAGCGGACTGGGCATTGTTCTTTCCCGGTATGCTTAAATGTATTTTATCAGCTCCTGCAGCCTTTCCAAGGGGATCGCCTGTTACGCCAAGCACCGTATACCCGTTAGCATCCACCAGATTGCCGCTGTTGTTGTCCAGCTGCAGATTTCCTGCCCTTGTATAGAATATATTTCCGTCAGAATCCATTACCTGGAAAAAACCTTCTCCTGTAATGGCAACATCCATGGGTCTGCCTGTGGACTGGAGGGCTGACCGTCCCATATTAAGGTCAACGCCTGCCAGCTGTGCGCCGTAGCCTACCTGGCTGGCATTGGTACCGCCCTTATTGTTATCACCGCCTGTAGCGCTCTGCAGTGTCTGGTAATATACATCCTGGAAACGTGCCCGGCTTGACTTAAAGCCGTATGTATTAACGTTGGCAATATTATTGCCGATGACATCCAGCTTTGTCTGGTGGGCCTGCATACCGGACACAGCTGAAAATAGTGATCTTAACATATTAAATTCTCCTTTTCTAACCGCTTACCCGTCCGTCATTCGGGGTAAGGATAGCCTCCAAAAGGACCGGCTATATCATTACGGTTCCGTCAATATTCGTGAAAACAGTGCCTTTCAGGCTGTCTTCATTCACAACAGTGACAACTTTATTATTTTTTACATTTACGACAAAGGCAGTGGTTCCCAACAGAATCAGCGGCTCCCTCAGTCCCTTTTCCTCCGCCATGCGGACGCCCTCGTTCAGACGGTCCAGCTTTTCAGAGGAAACATCCACGCCCCGTTCCACCACACGCTCCATGGCATGTTTGGAAAAAGATACCTGGCTTTCTTCCTTCAGTCTCTGCTCCAGCAGTTCCTTAAATGCATTGTCGTTTGTTTTTTCCCGGGGCCTGCTCTTGGGCGGCTCACCCGGAGTCCCCGTATAGATGGGGGTATGAAGCATTTTATTATAAATCATTGAATCCATTGTTCATCCTCCAGTCCCTTATTCTGGTTCATTAACCGGCAGCTCATAAAAACAGCCATCACACGTTACCGCCGGACGGGTTTTACTTATCCGGAGGAGTCTTATCGGGCGGGGTTCCATCAGGCGGGGTTTCATTGGGCGGGGTTTCATTGTTTTCGCCGGAACCTTCTGCTGCCGTTTTGTCCTTGATCTCCATGATTTCATCCATGGAAAAGGCTTCGCCGTCCACGTAAATTACGAATTTTCCATCCAGCAGGGATATTTTTTCCACCACTCCGTCTGCCTTTTTCAGTTCTCCCGATACCGTAAACTTAGCAGCGGACACATTCTTTCCTACCAGGGAAGCCACATAGGAGCTTTTGGCATTGTAGGCCATTTCCTCCATCTGCTGCATGGTGGATATCTGGGCAAGCTGGGTCACATACTGGGTGTCATCCACCGGATTCATGAAATCCTGGTTTTTCAGCTGCGCCACCATCAGGGTAAGAAAATCATCCATGCTGACTTTCTTGTCATCCCCGTCTCCAAAGACAGCGTCAATCACATTGCCGGAGCTGCCTGTACTGTCCGTACTGTTTGTTCCCTCTTTGCTGTTTGTTTTTTCTGAACCGTTTGTCTTATCTGAGCTGTTTGACTTCTCTGTATCTTCGCCATTGTCATCGGAAAGCGCCCTGGCTTTTGACGAAGCGGTTCCCGAAAGTGCGGATCTGGAACCGGCTCCCGGCCCGGATGCAGTGCCTGCGCCCGTTGTGTACGGCGAGCTGTAATTTGACTGTATGGGCATTGTTCTCTCCTATTCTTTCTTTTGAATACAGCTAAATGTAGGCGTAAAGCCTGCTCATGCGGCTCTCTGCCATCATCCGTTTTGCTTCCATCAGAAGTTCCTCCTCTGACCCGCTGTCCTCTGCTGCATGGAAACTGTATCCGGTATGGGACTGCTGTCCCCGGCGCTCCTGCATATGTTGGCTGAATCCTGAAAAATCCATGGCATTCTGGCTGCTGTGGTAAACCTCCTGGACTTCTGTATTCAAAGGTCTCAGCATATCCTTAAGACTCTCCATCTGGCTGGTGACCAGCTTCTCAGTCTCCGGATTGGTCACTCCGATTCGCACCGTCGTCTTGTCCCCGGAGCATGTCAGGTGGACCACAATATCTCCCAGACCTTCGGGTTTTAAGTGGATGGTCAGCTCCCTGGTTCCTGTCTGGGCGGCCCGTTCCACTCCTGTCTTAAGCTGTTCCAGCACCGGAGTATCTATCTGCTGTTCCCTGGCGTCAGACACCGGCCTTAAGCCGTAATTCATTCTGTTCTGTACTGCCTTGCCGGTCAGGTCAATCCCCCTGGCATCTGCGTTCCGTTTCAGTTCCTCCAGCACCTGGTTGGCATCCTTTGGTTCCTCATCCGCTGTCCCGGTCTGTTCCCGCAGCTGATTCAGAGCCTTGTTCTGCCTGCTGTCCGCACTGAAAAACATATCCTCACCGGACTGCCGGGTTTCCTTGTGTCCCTGAACCACGGCCGTCATATCTGCTTCCATGGTATCTGATTGTACCGGTCGGACCGTATCTGAAGTCTTTCCTGATGGTTCCTGTCCGGCCGCAGGTCTGGCAGCTGTTTCCTGAGCCATCTGCTCCCGGACTGCTTCTGCGTATGGCGGCTGAACCAGCTCCTGAGTCTGAAGGGCTGCCGTCTGTTCATGACCGGCTAAAGCTGTGTTGGATATAAGGGTCTGTTCCGTCTTTCCTGGTTCCGGAGCATATTCCGTCAGCATGGCAGCGTCCTGTGCGGCCTGTATGTACGGCGCTTCCCCTGCCTGCGCGGGAACCGGCACCTCCTGCATCAGAAGCGACATAGCCTGGAGGTTTATGGTCTCCGCCGCCGCGCCCTCATTATGGCGCTTTCCGGAATCGCTGTCCTTATCCGTATTCTCCACTCCTGACTCTGCCTTTTTACTGTCATCCCGGCATGTTCCGTCTTCAATGGGTTCAGAGGATTCGGATTTTTTTCCCTGGTCAACAGACGCCTGGTTTCTGCCTGTATCTCCCATTTCCTGCGCCTTTGAATCAGCCGCCCCGTCCCTTTTCTTGTCTGCTGCTTTGGTCCCGGTCTTGCGGGCATCCTTTAAATTCTGCGCAAACATGTCCATAAAGCTGACGGTATCATCCTGCTTTTCCCTGGATCCGGCCGTTGGATTTGCCTTATAACGGCTGGCTGTCAGGGCCTGTGTTAATGTTCCTGCATTCATCTTTTTCACCTCCTTTCGCAGATAATATCTATTTAGGAAACGCCATTCCTGACAAATGTTCCTGCAACATGCTCGATAATAAGATCCTGCTGCTCCTTTGCCTCCTCATGGCGGTATTCCTCCATCTGTTTTTCCTTCAGCTTCTCCAGCTTCTTTACTTCCTGGGAAGCCTCCGTCACAACACGCCTCTGCTTCTCCGCCCTGGCCTGTGTCCGGGTCAGCTCTGTCTCGATCTCTTCCAGCCGGATTCTGACTCCCTCCAGCACAGAGTAACAGCCTTTCAGGATAAAAACAGTTGTCCCCTGAATCTGGCGCTGTCCGATATCCTCCTGGATATGACGGATTCTTAACTCCTTATCACGTCTGTCCTCCTCCAGCTTATCCCGCTCAGCCATAATCCTTGCAAGAATGCCCTTTTCCTTTTCCAGGTTCTGTTCCTGGTATGCCAGCATGCGCTCCAGCGTAAATACAAACTTTTTCATGACCCGCCCCTTAATCTGTTGCCTGAATCATCTGAATCACTGACTCGTCCAGTGAAAAACTCTCATCTGTCTTCTGCTGAAGAAACCCATAAATACGGTCGATTCGTTCCAATGCATCGTCCAGTTCCGGATTTGTTCCCTTCTTATAAGCTCCGATGGAGACCAAATCACGGTTGCTCTCATATACGGATAAAAGCCTTCGGAGCTTTCCGGCAGCCGCTTTATGCTCCGGCGTCACAATATCATTCATAAGACGGCTGACACTGGATAATATGTCAATAGCCGGATAATGGTTCCTGGCTGCCACCTTCCGTGACAGCATGATGTGCCCGTCTATGATTCCGCGCACCGTATCTGATATGGGCTCATTGGCATCATCTCCTTCTACCAGCACCGTATAGATACCGGTAATGGATCCTTCCTCAAAATTGCCGGAACGCTCCAGCAGTTTAGGAAGCTCTGAATAAATGGATGGGGTATACCCTCTGGCCACCGGCGGTTCTCCGATACTCAGCCCCACCTCCCTCTGGGCCATGGCAAACCTGGTAAGGGAGTCCATCATAAGAAGCACATCCATGCCCTGGTCCTTGAAATACTCTGCGATGGTGGTAGCTGTCATGGTACACTTGGAACGCATCATGGCGGACTGGTTGGAGGTGGCCACCACCAGGACCGAGCGTCTGAGCCCTTCCTCCCCCAAATCCCTGTGAATGAACTCCACAACCTCCCTGCTTCTCTCCCCAACCAGGGCAATGACGTTGACGTCTGCCTTTACGTTCTTGGCAATCATGCCCATCAGCGTACTTTTTCCAACGCCGCTTCCTGCGAAGATTCCCATTCTCTGGCCTTTGCCAACCGTCATAAGGCCGTCTATGGCCTTTACCCCCATCTGTATGATTGTGTCGATTCTGGGACGGGTCATGGGGTTGGAAGGTCTGCCTGTAATGGAATAGTATGACACATCCTCCACAGGTCCCAAATCATCTATGGGATTACCCATGGCGTCCACGGTCCTGCCGATGAGATGGTTGGACACCGCTATGTGCAGGCGTTCCCCTGTATTGCGGACCGCGCTGCCGTAACCGATTCCCTCTGTCTCCCCATAGGGCATCAGCAGCACCTTATTTTCCCGGAATCCCACCACCTCGGCCATGACAGGAGAACCGCCCTCCACCACATCAATGGTGCATACGTCACCCAGCCTGCAGGCAGGCCCCGTGGATTCCACTGTGGTTCCCACAATTTTGTCTATCTTGCCAAGGTATGTATACAGACCCGCGTTCTCTATTACCCGTTCTATCTGATCCAGTTCCATATATTTACCGCCTTACTCCCGGCTGTTTAAAGCCATCAGCTGTTTTTTCAGGTTATCCAGCTGTACATCCAGCGATGCGTCCACAATGCCTTCTTCTGTCTCTACCTGGACAAATCCCGGTGGCCTGCTTTCTGTCTTAATGCGCAGCACGCCGCCCATTTTATCCCTTAAGGGTTCCAGGCGCTTTTCAAGGGCCTCCACCAGCCCCACAGCGTCCTCCGGAATGTGGACCGTTATATTCTCCTTATCACGCTCCGAGAGCACTGCGCCCGCCACCATGTCGGCCAGCTCGGCCTCGTCATACTCCACTTTTTTCCTGAGTATTTTTTCTGCCATCATAAAGGCCAGTCCCGCCACTCTTTCATTCATCTGGCGCTTGAATTCTTCCAGTCCCTGCCCCAGCCTGTCAACTGCCGCCTGTATGCCGGCCATATCCTGTGAAATATCCTCCAGGGCCTGGTTTAGTCCCTGGTTATAGCCCTCCGTTTTCGCCTGGTCATGTATCCTTCCGGCTTCGCCCCGGGCCGTGTTCACTATGTTATCCCTCTGGGCATATGCCTCCTCCAATATCCTGGCAGCCGACTGTTCTGCCTGTTTCCTGGCGTGTTCCAGAATTTTACGCTTTTCTTCTGATATGAGGGCATACCGTTTTCCGGCTGTGTCCTGTCCGCCGGCCCCGGCGCTGTCCGCTTCCTGATTCTCTGTCCCGTCTGTGCTTTCCCCGGTACCAGCCTGTCCCGGCATTCCCGGCTCAGGCTGGTACACCCTGACCCTGGCGCTTCCGGTAAAGGTCTGTCCCTGCTTCAATACCTTAGACAATTATCTCATCCTTTCCATCCTTGGAAATCACAATCTCGCCTTCCTCCTCCAGCCGCCTGATAACAGCCACAATCCTCTGCTGGGCTTCCTCCACATCGCTCATACGTATATTATGAAGGTATTCCATATCGCTCTGTATGGATTCGCGCATACGGTTGGACATATTGGAGAATATGGTTGCCGTCACATCCCTGTTGGCAACCTTAAGGGCCACAGACAAATCCTTGGAATCAATCTCACGCAGGAACCGCTGTACGGACAGAGGGTCCAGATAGGCGATGTCCTCGAATACAAACATGAGCTTGCGCACGTCCTCGGCCAGCTGCGGATTTTTCATATTCAGCTCGTCGAATATGTCCCGCTCCGTGCTGCGGTCCACATGGTTCATCACGTCCGCTATGTAATTGAGACCGCCCACCTCCATGGTTTCCTCGGATGAGGAGGATCCGATTTTCTTTTCCAGGACCTCCTCGGCTATCTTGATAGCCATGGGCAGGGCCCGGTCCATATTGGCGATTCGCTCCACCACATCCACCCTGGTATCCTGGGACAGATTTGCAATGATCTTCGACGCCTGTTCCGGCGTGGCATAGGAAAGGATGAGCGCCAGTGTCTGGGGATGCTCATTCTGTATGGCTGCCATCAGGGTCTTATAGTCCACTTTTCTGATAAAACTGAATGCCTTGGTTTTCAGGGCCTTGCTGACCCGGTCCATCAGATTTCTGGCCTGCTGCTGCCCAAACGCCTTTTCCAGGACCTCCTTGGCGTAATCACGTCCGCCCTCGGTTATGACCTTTTCTGTCACACAGCAGTTATAAAAATCCTTGGCAATATCCTCTAATTCATCTTCAGCCAGACGGGGAAGACGGGTGATTTCCATGGACAGCTGTTCCACCTCATTTTCAGTGAGATACCGGAACACCTCAGATGCCCGTTCGCTTCCCAGTATGGATATAACAGCCGCGGCTTTCTCTGCTGGCCTTCTTTCTTCTGCAGGCATCTTATTTTTTATCCTCCTTCAGCCATGAACTTATCATGGATGCAATGATTTCCGGATTCATCTGTGCAAAGGAACGTACCTGCTCCACCGGGTCCTCCGGATTCACCTGCATGCGGCCCAAATCATTCTGCACCGCTGCCTCCTCCGCCCGCTCTTCCATATCCGCAGACGGCGGCACCTCTCCCTCAAAGGGAGCAAACAGCTCCTGGTCCTCCTTCATCTGTCTCCTGCGCCTGCGGCCAAAAATCAGGAACAGTATCAGGAGAAACAGAAGAATTCCGGCTCCGGCCGCAATGGCTATGGTCCGGTAATCAATTCCCGTGTCCACAGGCGCCTGCACAGGCAGCGCCGGCTTGGCCGGAGCTGTCTCCTTCGGCACTTCGCGGAAGCTGGATACCACGATGTCCTCCGGCGCAATGTTGGCTGCCTTGGACGCCGCGTCAATTAACTGCTGCTTTTTGGACTCTGTCAGGTTATCATCGTTGACCGTAATGGCCACAGTTGCCTTCTGAAGTTTTACATTGTCCTTTTCAATCTGTTTCTTTATGTAGCTTACAAGGTAATCCACATCCCTGTAATAATCCCCGGTCCCCTGGGCCGTACCGCCTGTTCCGGCAGTGCCGTAAGCAGGTATGTCCGTGTTGTTCTCTTCCCCGGCAATACCGCCTGCCCCAATCTGGCCGCCTGCCACGCCTCTGCTTTCCCGGTAGTGGTCCACCACGCCCTGTCCGTTCTCCTGGGGTTCATATTCCAGATTCTCGGTTATCATCTTGTCATAGTCTATGACGACCGTGGCAGATACCCGGATCTTATCCGGAGAGTAGGCCAGTGTCAGCACATTCTTGATTTTGTTCTGCAGGCGTTCCTCCACCTTGGCCTCAAAATCCAGGCGGTTCAGGCCGTAAGCCGTGTTTCCTATGTCGTCCGATACCATCTCCTGCATGGTCTCCGCGTTGACCACAGTCACACGCTCAGGCGCCAGACGCGGTACGCTGTCCGCTACCAGATTCTTGATAGCCGATACCTTCTCCGGCGACAAATCATAGGAAGGCATTAAAGTCAGAGAGACAGAACCTGTACTGCCGGAATCCTCGTCCTCCCATACATAAGCGCTCTCATCCGGCACATTCAATGTGACAATGGCATTCTTAATGCCTGTCATATCCTTCAGAGTGCGTTCCAGACGATCCTGAAGATTCATAAGGAGGTACTGCCGTTTCTCAAACTCTGTGGTAGTAAACCCCATATTATCCGAGAAAATATCAAAAGGAAGCGCCGTTTTCGGATATCCCAGCTCTGACATCTCTATCATGATGTCGCCCAACTGATCCTCCGGAACCGTCACTTCGCCCTCATCATTCCTTTTGGCAGCCACGCCTCTTCCGCCCAGCACTGCCAAAATTTCGTTATTCTCTTCCCTGGATATCCCTGGAAACAATGTTACATAGCTGCCGGCATTTCCTCTGTTTAACATAATGCTGGCTGCCAGGGCTACTACTACTGCCGCTGCTGCCCCAGCCGCCATGGCTTTCTTTCTGCCGCTTCCCAGGATCCGTCCTATGACGCCGTTTCCGCCAGCTCCTGGTTTTATCTTATCCTTTATCCCCATGATTCAATTGTAACATCCTTCATCCAGTATTAGACCTGCATACCCATAATCTGATTATAGGCATTCACTGCCTTTGTAGTAATCTGTGTAGTGAATTCCACTGCTGCTGCTGTCTTTTCCGCCTGTATCAGCGCGGTATGCAGGTTGTCTACCTGTCCTGACGCAAGCTTCATATCCATAATCTGGGTATTCTTAATGGCCTGGTCCGCCTCCCTGACTGCCTCCTTCAGCACACTGTCAAAGCGTTTCTCCGGAACCGCCTTAACTGTGCTGTCCTTTTTTAAGTCAGTTAAGTCTCCTACCCCCTCCATCCTTGTCACCGGTATGATAAACATAATCTTCCCCCGTTTAACCCACGTTATTTACACAATTATCCAATATTTTAAGTATATCCCCATTCAGTCACTCCGTCAACAAAAATAAATGTTTTAGAAACTGTTTTGTAACCATTTTGACTCTGTTTATAGGAAAAACCGGATGTTGGTAATTTTTTCCATATAATGGATGGGGGACAAAAAAGCAGCCTCAGGATGTTTCTTTGTAAACCTGCTGCTGCTCTTTTCTGATTGGGTAACTTAATGTGCTATATTATGCCGTATCTCACTTCTGTTGTATTCTGCTTCTGTTGTATTCTGCTTCTGTTGTGTTCTGCTTCTGTATGTATTCTGCTTCTGCTGTATTCTGCTTCTGCTGTATTCTGCTTCTGCCGTATCTGATTTATGCCATATATGATTCCGGTCTTACAAGACCTCTGCCGCAGCTCAGCTGCAGCCCTTCTATGGGTTCTGCCTGTCATTAATTATGCCAAATCCCGGAACCATCCAGGTACCGTCCCTCTATATAAGCATTCTTAACCATGCGCCCATTTTCCGGGCTCATATAATACCAATTGCCGCCGTCCAGCAGCCAGCCCGTATGCATGCTTCCGTCCTGGTCAAAGAAGTACATGCCGTCTCCGGCTGTAAGCCATCCCTTATACATGATTCCATCATTTCCCAGATAATACCATTTCCGGCTGTCCTGAAGCCAGCCTGTCTGCATAATTCCATTCATATCCAGGAAATAGTAATTGCCATCCTTCTGCTGCCAGCCCGTCAGCATATATCCGCTGAAATCAAAGAGATACCACCTGCCGTCAATGTTCTTCCATGTACCGATGGGATAGGTGCCGTCTGTGTTCCTGTACCACCAGCCCTCATCATCCTTAATCCATCCCAGCTGGGAAGGGGTCAGCGCATCAGCCTTGTCCGGACCGCCCACCGCGCCTCCGCTCAGAGTGCAGACCTCATCCGCATCTATATCCAGCTCATCGGAATACACCCAGTCGCTGCTGGTGATGTAAGCTGTCTCCTCCGTGTCCTTGGGTATGGCCCTGACGCGAAACTGATAGGTTCCCGCTGTGGTCATCAGGGGGTAAAAATCATAATTCGTGGCAATCACCTTTGGTATGCCCTGGACCATCTGTCCATTCCGGTAAAGCTTCAGCTCGTAAGCGCCGGCATAGGGCACCTGGGCCCAGGTAGCCTTTCCCGGCGGGTATCCCATCCACTCAGCTGTATCCGGTATCTCCAGTGTGCCGGAAGCAGGAGTCAGCAATACCGTAAGAAGCAGTGTCTCATCATTATTGGTCCTTTTCACCGACTTATAGGTTGCCCCGTCAATCTGGAACTTGCTTGGACCTGTGGTCCTGTTGAAATAGTAGCCGCTTCTGGCATGTATCTCAATCTGCACTTTTGGTTCATCCCCCGGTTCCCAGTAATCCTTATTATTCTTGGCAGCCCATTTATAAGCGCCGATGGTATACAGGCTGCTGTCCGTGGTGGCATACACCGTGGCCTCATTGAGCTCATAATCCGCCTGTACATCGGAACGCACCTTCAGCGATACGCTGGTGATGGGTGTCCTCGTCTCTGTCTTGACTGCTGCTATGGAAACAGCAGGAAATACAGCTGTAAGGACCGCCCAGATTCCCAATGCCGCGGCCGCCTTCTTCCATCCATACATCATCATTTCCTCCTTCTGCCGGCTACGGGACCCATATCCCCGCCTGATTCACATAATGCTGGTCCACGGCTTTATCCCGCACCATCTGCCCGCTTGACGGATCCAGATAGTACCAGCTGCCCTGCCATTGCAGCCACCCGGCAGCCATGCTGCCGTCCGGATTCAGATAATACCAGTCATTCCCCTGCTGCAGCCACTGCCCTGTCAGTTTTCCCTTCTCCGGGTCCAGGTAATACCAAATGCGGTTGAACTGGAGCCAGCCCGTAACCATGTCCCCATTGGATGTCAGGTAGTATTCCCTATCGTTCTTCCACTGCCAGCCTGTAAGCATGTATCCGTTTATGTCAAAAAGATACCATTTTCCTCCAATCTCCTGCCAACAGCCCACCGGATAGCTTCCGTCCTGGTTCCTGTACCACCAGCCGTTTCCGTCCTGGGCCCACCCCGGAGCCTGGGCATTGGGGCCGGTTCCGTCCTTCACGCTGACACCGGCAGTTCCCTTTCCCTGGGACACAGCCCGCTTATCCGCTGCCTGGGCATCCTTTCTGGTGATTTGCTGGTTGTCAGACTCCGTCCATCCGCCTGCTTTCAGGTAATCAGACTCAGACTCGGTCTTTGCCACCGCCCTCACCTTGAAATAGTAATCCCCTTCTTCCGTCATATAGGGAAAGAAATCATAGCTGACCGAATTGGTCCTGGGCACATGGTAGACCATGCTCTCGTCGCAGAACAGCTTTACCTCGTAGGAGGAAGCCCCATCTACCTTAGACCACCTGGCTTTTCCCAAAGGCGTTTCCTCCCAATAAGCCTCCTCCACCTGGTCCAGAGTCCCCTTGACCCCTTTTAATTTGGCAGTAATGGTGAGACTGCGCTTTGCGTCGCTTTTCTTGGATGACACATACTCGGCCCCCCGTATATGCGCGTTGGAGGAACTGATGCTTCCGAAATAGTAATCCTCCTCAGCCGCCAGCTCAATGGATATGCGCGGGATTTCCCCCGCCTTCCAGGATGTCTTTCCGTTGATAAACTCGCAGGACACCACATGATACTTGGTGCTGTCCGCCGTGGCAGACACGCTTCCGCTGCCCCCCATCTCCACGGATGAGGTAACGGCTATGGTCACTGACTTAATGGCTTCGTCTGCAAAAGAAGTCATGGCGCAAGACCACCATATTCCCAGCACAAGACATACTCCTGCTCCTGCCCTGACTGCAAAATATATGAACCTGTTCCTAATCCCCATCATAAACCTCCCCTTATCCTTTATCCCCATTACTGCCATGGCCTGCGTATGGATACAATGGTCCGGTAGGCCGGATCATTGCTCACCTTAATGCCTTCTTTTCTGGAACTGGCGTGTACAATGCGGCCTCCTCCGATATACATGGCCACATGGCCGGAATAGCAGACCAGATCACCCGGCTCCATTTCCTCATATGGTATCTCCCTGCCAAATCCCGCCTGTTCCCCCGACGTCCTGGGAATGCTGACGCCGAAATGCCGGTATACCGACTGGGTATAACCGGAACAGTCTGTTCCGCCGGTAAGGCTTGTACCTCCGTATACATAGGGATTGCCTACAAACTGCAGGGCATAGTCTGCCACATTTCTGCCGAATTCAGTGCCGCCTATGCTTTTCACAGGCCGGCCGCTGGCTGTGCCTGCGCCTCCTGATTCCCGTCCTGCGCCTCCTGGCTCCCGCCCTGCGGCCCCTGGCTCCCATCCTGCGGCCCCTGGCTCCCGCCCTGCGGCCCCTGATGCCTGTCCTGCGCTTCCCGGCTCCCGCCCTGCGCTTTCCTGCTCCTGCCTGATGCGCTCTTTCTCCTGCCTGATACGCTCTTCCTCCTGCCTTGCCCTGAGGATACGTATTTCTTCTGTTTTCCTTATCACTTCCCCGGCAGCCTGGGCTGCACGGGCCTGGGCCTCCTCCAGTTCAAGGGCAAAACTGCTGCTCTCCGTTTTCCTCGCCTCAATGAACCCTTCCAGTTCCTTTTGCTGGGACTCATTTTCCTCTTCCATGACCTCAAGCTGGGATTGTTTCTCCTCCAGCAGCTCCTTTTTCCCGGCAGCTTCCTGCTTTAGCTTCTCATATCTCTGTATAATTTCCTGGTCGTATTCATAAAGCTGCCTGAAATATTCGGTCTGGCTGACTACATCCCCTATGTTCTTTGCCTTTAAAAGGATATCCAGATACGTGATATCCCCCTCCTCATACAGGAACTGAATCCTCTTTTTAAGGATGTCATACTGTCTCTGCCGTTTTTCCTCGGCCTGGCGGTAATCTCTGTCTGCCCTCTGAATCTGGGTCTTCAGCTCTTCCATATCGGATTCCAGTATATCCTTAAGGGCCAGCAGCCTTACCAATTCTTCCTCCATGGCCTGTTCCTTCTGTCTGGACTGCCCCAGCTTCTCTTCCAGCTGCTGCGCCTCAGACTCTGCCCTGGACTTCTCCTCCTCTGCCCTGCGCCTCTCCTGTTCAGCTCTCGTGACAGGTGATGCCCGGCCCGGCAAAGGCGCCTGGACCGCCAGCACAAGGACTGCCAAAATCAGTATCGCCTTCCTTTGGCGCCCCCGGTTACCATTGATTCCCATACCGTTCTTATGTATACCTATTTACCCTTCCCAAATTACATATCACTTTTTAACAATGCCAGTATAACACAAATGTAACCAGGAAAAAAGCCTGAAAACAGAAACATCCCGGCACAGGGCTGCGATAACGCTCCCCCGTGCCGGGATACCTATACATAACTTTATCAAAGCACACTAAAACCCAGCTTACAGACTTACGCTGAAAACTCTGCCAGTTTTTTCCATACGCTGCCCGACATATCTGCTATTTCCTTATAAATTTTAAATAATTCCATATACTTTTTATGATTTTCCATATCGGGGTAATAAGTCTTTTTCATGCGAATGCATTTTCCTGCCGCTTCTAACTCATCGGCAAATGCCCCCACACCAACACCAGCCAAAAGCGCGCCGCCAAATGAAGATTCCGCATTTTGAGGCATTTTCACCTCCAAGCCAAATATATCGCTGACAATTTGACACCACAGCGGGCTTTTCGCTCCGCCTCCTATAATCACGATATCTTCCATGTTATCCGTAAACTCCTTAAGTACCTGAAGGCAATCATAAAGGCTGAATGCAACGCCCTCCAACAGCGCTCTGGCAAAATGCCCTTTTTTGTGGACCATGCTCACTCCAAAGAAATCGCCTCTGGCATTTGGATTAAAATAGGGGCAGCGTTCACCCAGTAGATAGGGGTGGAACAAAAGTCCCTGACAGCCTAATTCTACTGATGCGGCCTGCTCATCCATTAAAAGATAAACATCTCTTCCCTCCCTGTCACACTGTTCCTTTTCCGCAGGGTAAAGACTGTCTCTCATCCAGCGGTACGCAGATGCGCAGCTGTTGGTAGCCGTAACGGTGTACCATTTTCCTTCCACAGAATAGGGGTATGTAAATGTCTTATCGTGAGGCACCGCCTGGTCTGTAACCAGATTGACATTGCCGGCAGTTGCCAGCTTAATGATAATCTGACCATTTTTTACAGCACCCGCGCTGAAATCCTCTGCTGCTGTATCGGAACAGCCTGCTATAACCGGCAGCCCTCCTGGCAGGCCTGTCTGTTTAGACACTTCCTCCCGTACCGTTCCTACAATCTCCTTTGTCTTTCGAATCTCCGGAAGAACCTCCACCGGCAATCCCACCATATTGCATAGTTCCTCTGACCAGCATTGTTTCCTGGCATCAAAAAGCAGACTGCCCTGAGCATCTACAATATCCGTACAGAAATCTCCTGTAACCCAGGAACGGATATAATCCTTTGTAAACATGAGACGGCGGATTTTCTTATAATTTTCCGGTTCATTCTCTCTAACCCACTGAAGCTGCGGCAGTGTCCATGTAGGAGTCGGCATCTGCATTCCAATTTTAAAAATCTCTTCCCCATGCTTCTCCTTTAAATAACGGCACTGTTCCCCGCTTCTCTGATCATTCCACATAATACAGTGTCTGATTACCTGTCCGTTTCCATCCAGTAAAACTGCATTATGAGTGGAAGCGGTAACTGCCAGACCCAGCATACCATCAAATCCGTCATTCATCTGCGTCCGGCAGGCAGTAACGGTATTGATAAATGCCTCAATCCAAAGGGCCGGGTCCTGTTCGGACCATCCTGGTTTTTTATGTTCAGATGGATATTCCTGAAAAGCTGATGCCAGGATATTCCCCTCTAAGTCAATCACAGTAGCCTTACATCCTCCGGTACCAAAATCTACACCAAATAATTTTTTCATAGGCTCTCCTCTAATATTTTTTTACAACCAGCGCCCGCTCCAGTGCTTCGAAATTAGCGATTGCTTTATCCCCCAGCCGCAGCGCCACGCCGGTATAGATAGTATCAATAATAGTAAGTTCTGCCATACGGGAAGAAATAGCATAGGTACGATATCTAGTCTCCTGAGAATATGTATTCAGGCAAATATCCGCCAGCTTTGAAACAGGCGAACTGCCCTCATTGGTCAGTGAAATCACAGTAGCCCCCTGCTCCTTAGCCTGATGGGCAGCTTCCACTACATTTCTGGAACTGCCGGAATAGGAAATCGCCAGCAGCACATCCTGGTCTGTCATCGAGGACACTGCGATCATCTGCATATGATCATCTGTATAGGCGTGGGCATTCAAATCCAACCGCAAAAACTTATGCTGGGCATCCGCAGCAATAGATGCAGAGTTTCCGTTACCTATAATAATGATGCGTCTGGCCCGGCACAATGCATCTATACTGGCTGCAACTGCCTTAACATTGATGGATTTCTGTGTCATGGACAAGGTTTCTATAGCACTGGAAAATATCTTTTCTATGATAACCTCTGCCGGCGAATCAGCTTCAAGGTTCTCATGTATTTTCTCCTGAGGAGTTGTGAGTTCTCTGGCCACCCCCACTTTTAATGCCTGAAATCCCCTGTATCCCAGTTTCCCACAGACTCTGGTAACAGTAGCCTCACTGCTTCCTGCTCTCTCTGCCAGATCCGTTATAGATGAATAGATTAGCTGTTCCTGATGTGCAGCCATATATTCCGCTGTTTCCAGCTCCTTTTTAGATAAAGATCCACGTTTTTCTTCTACACGGTCATATAAAGTACCATTGCTTATATTTTCTCCCATATCATTTGCCCCCTTTTTATTTCGAAACTTGTGATTAAAATTCATTTTATACGTAAACCATAAGTGTGTCTAGGGCAAATAAGCACTAAATCTCTTTTGTCTTACAGCACGTCCTCCACAGCCCCCCTGGAACCCGGCTTTGTCAGCATGCTCAGCGCTTTCTCCACATAACGGCGCCGTGAAACCTTCTCGTCCGTTTGGCTTAAGGATGGGTTTCCCACCGGACAGGTAATGGCAAATCCACGAAGAATCCGTGAGCTTCCCACAGACTTTGCAATATCCACAACCGCACATATTTGAGTGACTGGAATTCCCACACGCTCGATTTCCTTCACAATCGTTGCTCCGCAGCGAGTGCTGGTACCTCATGTAGAGGTAAGAATGGCGGCAGTAATTCCCTTATCCAACAGTCCTTTGGCAATCTGCTCCCCTTTTACTTTTGCGGCTGCTACAGAAGCACAGTTACCGCAGGTAACATAGACCTGGGGGTCCAGATATCCCAGCTTTTTTTCTTCTATTATCTCCCGCAGCACATCCACAGGTAACAAGCGGTAAGGATTTTCCATTACCCAAGTCCCATCATAACCACTATGGATTACAAAGTATTTATCAGACATCAGGCTATCCCAGTTATAACACCCCACAGTAGTGCTTCCATTTGGTTTCAGCTTATCAGGGTTGCTCTCCGGAATCAAACCGCCGTCAGTCACCAACGCTAAACGGGCTGTTTTTAAATCCTGTACTGGAGGCGCCGGATCCACCACATCAAAGGCAGGCGGCAGAAGCTCACTCTTAAAGGCTTCCCCTCTCATCTTTTTCATAAGCATTTCAATTGAACGTTCCGCCGCATTTAGGGGCTGCTCCTCATTCAGAATGATATCCCGGATAATGTAGCCTTCCTCCTGTGCACCTGCAATGTGTTCTCCTTTTAGCAGACGCAGCCCTATACTGCACATGACAGGAGCCGCCTTTCTCAGGGTGGAGGAAAGAATCTCTGTTTTTACAATATATGTATCTTTACGGAATAAATCAGCTGCTGGATTTTCCGGATACATCCCCGTCACTGTGGGTATCCCCAATTCCCTTCCCACCGCTGCTGCCATATTACCGCAGCTGATCCCATAACGTCCGGCATTATAGGCAGGTCCGGCGATAAAAAGATCCGGCTTCATAGAGCGAACCAGTTCTACCCCCTCAACCACAGCACGCTCAATATTCTCGGCGAAATAATTATCACCGCAGATAATGGTTCCCACTACTTCACAGTCATTTTTCATCAAATTTTGGAAAAGAACCGCCGGGCCTACTGGTTTATCCTCTACACTGAATCCCACGTGAGCCATGTCTTCGCCGCCAATCTGGCCAAAAAACTGATTGACATAGCAGACAACTCTCCATTTTTTTGTCTCCATGCTTCTCCTCCTTAATAATCTACTGCCATTCCATGTGAATAACCAATCTGGCTCATAAGTCCCACCTGTTTCATATAGGTGGAACGCACCTGCCCTTTTGCGGGATCTCCCGTAGCTATTTTATGACCTCCGATTACACCGTCGTCTCCACTGAGATAAAGGGCATCCTGAGGCCCGCCCAACAGAGTTTCCACCGGCGGAAGAGTAAAGTTATGGTAATAAGTACCTGAGCAGACAATGGAATCCACATTTTTTTCACTAATCATACACTCTATCCCCAAATTGCTCTTTCCATTGAGTATTTGTATGACCGGAACCGCCTTTATTCCCAGCTTTTCGGCTTCACTGGCAATAGCTCCAACGCAGAGCGTGGATGCTCCCCCCACCCCTTTTGTTACAATTACACCGTCGGCATGAAATACCTCCTTCAACAGATTGGCAGCCATCTTTGACACCAGATAGCGGTGTTTGGCTTCCACGGATGTCACCGTAATCAGAACGCCCGCGAAATTCAAATCCTTACCATGGCGGCGCATAAGATTTACAATAATCGGATGGTTTTGAATCTCATATGTGGTAATACACCGGAATCCTCCGCACAGGGAAATAGCTCCATCCAATATCTCTGTGGGCTGCATGACTAATGGAAGACTGTCCGGAACCGCATTTCCATATACCATGGGTTCCCGGTAGTTCTGCGTGTCATACTGCTTGGAGTAAATCTGGTAGGAATAAGCCACACTTGGCAGGTCCGGATACTGGGTCTCATTGTCAAATGTCTCCGATGTATTGGCCTTGCATCCCAGCGTAACCTTTGCCAGCAATACACTGGTCTTATACCCTATCCGGCGCAAAGCTTCCCTGTAGTCTCTAAAATCAGCATTTTCCGGTGCCATAGGCTCAATCACAAGTTCCGGCATCTTTGCATAGGGATTCATCGCTGCACATTCACCGCTCATATCGAAGGACCCCCATTTTCTGGACCAATATGTATCATTTTGGCAAAGGACAATTCCTGCCCCTTCCACTGCCCTGGTAACACCGGTTCCTGCAATCTCATACTCTTCGGTGAGAACACCGGGCCAGTCAATATTTCCTGAAACCTTACAGCGGGGCTGTACCACGTCTACCACATTTATAATACGGGTAGAATCACCCGGGTAAGAAATATCGATCTTCAGGGTTTCAAAGCAAGGTTCTGACGCCGCAAAAGCCAGAATATCCTCTTTATTTACATATAGAATACCATCCCGGAAACAGGTTTCTTCTCCGAACTGCAAATCCTGAATCCGAATGGTCTCAACTGTTAATTTCATTAAATAACCTCCTTAAAATCATGTGCCCATTAACAGATGTGGGACAAAGGTAACTAGCGGCGGCCAGATTAACATCAGCACCATAACCGCGAGAATAATCAGTACTACCGGAACCGTATAGCGTATGGCCTCCTTAAACGGAGCCTCTGCAATGCTCATTGACAAGAATAAGTATAAGCCTACCGGAGGCGTCAATGCTCCGACTACGGTAGCGATTGAAAAGAGCACACCGAACATCAGCGGATCTACACCAAGGCTCATCACCAACGGATATACGATTGGAAGTATTACAGCTGTGGCAGCCAGAGTTTCCATAAAACATCCTATTACCAGCATAATTCCAATAATAATCAGAACCACCACAGTGGGATTCGTGGAAACGGAAAGCATAAAGGTCTTAATGGTATCGGCCAGATTCTCCCTGGCAAATATATAAGAGTAGATATTAGAGATTCCCATAATCATCATAAGCATAGCCGATGATGATGTAGCTCTCTTAAATATTCCCAGCAAATCCTTAAGCTTTAAGGTACGGTAGATAAACAAGCCGCAAATCAGAGCGTAAAGGCAGGCGATAATGCCTGACTCCGTGGCGGTAAATATGCCTGACACAACACCGGCAATAATAATGATTGGGGTTATGAGCGCAAAAAACGCATCCTTAAATGACTTCCATACAACGTGCAAATCCAGTGTACTGGTCCCTGCGTCTACGTTATATTTCCTGGCATACCAATAACACATACCCATAAGCGCAAAACCAATCAAAAGGCCTGGAATGATTCCGCCCATAAACAGCTTTCCCACAGAAAATCCGGTAAGTGACGCATAGACAATCATGTTGGTGCTGGGCGGGATAATAGGAGCAAGGGCACCGGAACCGGCTATCATGGAAGCAATAAATGCACGGTCATACCCGGCCTTTTTTAGTTCCGGTACTGTAAGTGTGCTGACTGCGCTCATAGTGGCGGCTCCCGATCCTGATATTCCGGCAAAAATCATATTAGCCATAACCGACACCATGCCAAGACCGCCCCTAAGCTGCGAGATACAGGCCCGGCAAAAGTCCAGTATACGTTTGGAAAGCTTTGCGGCTCCCAGAATTTCACCCGCCAGAATAAATAAAGGACCTGCCATCAGAGAGAACGAATTCATACCGCGGATTGCCTGCTGAACGGCCATAAAGGACGGCACATCGCTGCCCATAACAATTGCCAGGAGTCCTGACAGACCAATGGCAAAGCTGACCGGAACGCCCAGTACCAGAAAAATCAAAAGCGTAATAATAGCTATTGTAATCATCTATTTTTCCCCCTTTGCATATTGTCGGGCCAATTTCGGTATGGCACTGGCATAAGCGCAGAGCATCATGATAATACCGGCCGGCGCCGCCGCATAAATGTAAGAATAGGGAATTCTGATAGCCGCCCCCAGGGAATTGCCACTTTTTTGTACCAGGGTAATGGCTCCCGGAAAAAATGCAATCAAAAATACCACGCATATGAGCCTGGAAACCACAAACAGTCCGGCCCGGATTTTATTATCCTTCAAAAATCCTATGAGAATATCCACAGATACGTGTGCGTCCGCCCTGACAGTCAATGCGGACCCGATAAAGGTAAGATAAATTCCGCAGAACCGCATGGCCTCTTCTGTCCATGGAGGCGCAGAACTCAGAACAAAACGGCCAAAGACCTGTATTGTACCAAAAATGAGAATCATTATAAACATCAGTGCGCAAAACCAGGTCTGAATTGTTTCAATAGCCTGGTCCAGTTTAAGCAATGTCTTCATAATTCACAGAACTCCTTTCTAAGAAAAATGCGCATACATGTCCTAACCCATGTACACGCATCATTGCTTTCCTAAATTAATTATTCAATGCCAGCATGCGGTCGATGAGGTCGCCCAGGTTGTAATTATTTATATATTCATCATAGATGGACTGGCATGCATCCTTCATTCGGCTGCGCTCTTCCTGAGAAATCTCGTTGATTTCAACGCCAGCATCTGCCATAACTTTCTCAGCTGCATCATCTGAAGCCTGACGGCTGGACAACTGTTTTTCCTGGCTTTCCAGAGCACATTCTGATATTATGCCCTGTAAATCCTCCGGTATGGAATTCCACTTGTCTTCATTGATAAATACACAGTAGATTGCGCCTAAATGACCGATTTTAGAGAGATATTTCCCCTGCTCCTGAAGGTTCTGATTCACCAAGCCCGTTACATCTGCTTCCACCGCATCAGCCACTCCCTGCTGAAGAAGGGTGTATGCCTCACTCCAGGCGGATGTAACCGTGCTGGCGCCAAGTGCATTCCAAAGGTTGACATACAGAGGCGTCTCTGCTGTTCTCATTTTAAGCCCCTTTATATCCTCCAGACATGTAATAGGTTTATTTTTTAAAAGAGGCTGCCTGATACCGTTGGAATAGGTCATGAGAAGGCGGGTTCCGGATCCCTCCAGCATTTTAGGTACTTCCTCCGGAATAATAGTGCGGATTAGTTCTGCCTGGGTTGCCAAATCCTTTGTAAGGAACGGCATATTAAATACAGCCAATTCAGGTATATTGAGAGCAGCCGCCCAGTCAGCAGTATCGCAGCATGTCATATCCAGGGTTCCCATCGTAACCTGCTCCATCATTTCACGGGCAGACCCTAATTGGCTGGAGGGATAAATATTGACTGCTACCCGGCCGCCGGACTTTTCTTCCACCAGAGCCTTAAACTCTTCCGGAGCAATGGCCAATGCATGACCGGGATTCTGGATATGCCCAAATTCCAGGGTTATTTCTGCATTTCCTGAGGCAGCCACCTCCGCCACACTTTCCGTTCCTTCGTTCTTTGAAGGAGCTTCACTTACTGCGTTTCCTGAACTGCTTTTGCTGCCACAGCCTGCCAGTAAGCATACGAACATCAATGACGACATAACACGAATCAATCTTTTTTTCATAGTTGCACCCTTCCTTATACATTTAATATTGAAATACACCCTGTCTTTTTTACATACCCCTATATTTCTTACCCAGCTCATCCGCCATCAAAATAGCGTCATATACTATTTTCTCTGTTATGAAAACTGGTTCCTGATGAACCAGAGGTCCATCTGCTGTCTTTTTTGCAATCGCTGTGATATTTTCCTCTATTGGTTCCACATCCAGCTGTTCTAACGTGACGGGCAGGCCGATATCCACCATAAAACGCATTACCTTATCCACAGTCTCTGCAGGTGTGTTTTCCATTACCATCTGGCATACGATGCCAAAGGCCACTTTCTCTCCATGAAGATATTTGTGAGTGGAAGGTATCATGGTCAAACCAGAATGGATGCCATGGGCTGTAGCCAATCCTGTATTCAGAAAACCGAGGCCGCTTAATAGGGTATTCGCCTCAATCACATTCTCCAAGGACTCCGTAATGACTCCCCGTTCTAATGCCGTCAAGGCACTGCGTCCGTCAGAAAAAAGAATATCCCAGCTGGATTTAGCAATAGCCATACCAGCTTTGCAGCGGCGCCGGCCGCCTGCAATATAGTTAGGAGAATCAGAACCTTGGCAGGCTAAGGCTTCCGGATAAGTAGCCAGAGCATCCCCCATACCGGCTACAAACAAACGCTTCGGTGCTTTAACGATAATCTCGCTGTCCACCAGCACTAAATGAGCATTGTGTTTCATCTTTCTTGAACCTATATATTCCCCATCCGCTGTATAGAGCACAGCAATCTCACTGACCGGAGCATCTGTAGAGGCAGATGTGGGAACAATGATAACAGGCAGGTCCACGCTATCGGCACAAAGCTTGGCGGTATCCAGCGTTTTACCTCCGCCTACACCTACAATAAGAGCTGCGCCATTACTTCTGGCAATTTCACAAATCCTTTGCACCTCATCGTCGCAGCATTCTCCTTTAAAACAGATAGAAAAAAACTCCCCCTCACTTTCTCCATATGTATTTTCCAATTTTTGGTTTAACTCTGCATACAAAAAACTATCAATAATCACACATGCCTTTCCATAAGGTTTTGAATACTCCGGCAGGTGATTAAATTCTCCTGGTCCCTGAACGTACTTAAAAGGACTGCCAAAGGCTCTCGTTGTTGAATTAACCATGCTTCTTGAACACACTCCCCAAGCGTGTTCGTCCTCCTTTCAAAATAAAACAACCGCTAAGTTCCAGCAAATCACGACGTCGTTCTTTATCTGGACTTAGTATAATCTATATGAAAATAATTTTCAAGTTTTTTCTGTCCATTATTATATTTTCTACATTATATCTAATTTTTTTGTGTTTTATTGTGTATTATTCCTATTTTATCGCAAATTAATTTAAATCCCCCGCGCCTTTTATTAAAATAATTTTCAGAAATGGCTATATATTGCGTAATAACCAAAAAATAAAAGCCTGAAAACAGAAACATCCCGGCACAGGGCTGCGATAACGCTTCCCCGTGCCGGGATACCACTGAAAATTCCATATATAACGGTTAGCCTTCCATCTGCCGTCCCAGAAACCCGGCAGCCGTGGATGCCAGCTTCATCTCGGCGTCCCCGAACTTGGCCCTTGGCTCACGGCTCATGAGAGCCACGGCGCCAATGGCGTCGCCTTCGCAGATAATAGGCGCCACCACCTGGGCGCTGATTCCCTCCAGCTCCTCGTCCACTAACTGGATAAATGCCTTGTCTTCCCTGGCAGCGATGACAGTGCTGCGCTCATTGATTGCCTGTTCCAGCTGACGGCTGATATTTCTCTGGAGCAGGTCCTTTTTGGCCCCTCCTGCCACAGCTATGACCTGGTCCCTGTCCGTGATGCATACGAAAAGGCCGGTGGACTGTGCCATGGCCTCTGCATACTGCACGGCAAATGAGGTGAGCTCCATCATAGGCGAGTATTTTTTAAGGATGATTTCTCCTTCCCTGTCTGTGAATATCTCTAACGGCGTACCTTCCCTGAGCCTCAGGGTCCTCCGAATTTCCTTTGGAATGACCACACGGCCCAGATCATCAATTCTTCTGACTATTCCTGTAGCTTTCATAAACAAAATTCCTCCATTTTACTTTCTGTCATTTATCTTCTTTGTTGCCCGTAAATGTAGTATCTGTCAAACAGAGGAATTTATACTTAAAGTAACCTTCAAAGTAATTATGAGGTTTTAAGGGCAGGAACTTCTTTTATTTTTTTGTGGTCGCCCCGGTCAGTGACCACCTCGTACCCTATGGACGCCATTCTGCGTTTTAATTCTTTAATATTGGCCGCGGCCTCCATGCCTGTGCTGATTTTATTGTCGTAAAGCATGTACTTTTTTCTCACTTCCATGGGCGACAGATTTGGCATTACCACATTGGCCCCTGCCATCACGCCCTGTTCCCTTCCATCCGGCTCTATGGTCCCCAGAGCCGTGGTGGCAGGCAGAAGCACATCCGGCAGCATGAGCCGTACAATGGCCAGCAGCAGAAGGGTCTGGCGCAGGGTGCCGGCAGGCCTGTCCTTAAAGGGGGTATCGTGATGAGAGATAAATGGGCCGATCCCCACCATCTCCGGCTGAAGGCCGTGCATAAATTCCAGGTCCTCCGCTATATGGGCCGTGGTCTGATACGGTGAGCCTGCCATGATTCCGCAGCCTGTCTGGTAGCCAATGGCCTTCAGGTTATGCAGACATTCCTTCCTGTACTCAGAAGACATCTGAGGCGGATGGAGACTGGCATAATGGCACGGATTGGCTGTTTCATGGCGAAGCAGATAGCGGTCTGCACCCGCATCAAACCAGCGCTTATAGGTATCGTACCCTCTTTCACCCACAGAAAGTGTGACCGCACAATCCGGGTACTGCTTTTTCATGCGCTCCACCAGATAGGCAATCTTCTCATCCGTAAACCACGGATCCTCGCCGCCCTGAAGCACAAAGGTCCGAAATCCCAGCCCATAGCCAATGCTGCAGCACTCCATAATCTGCTCCGGTGACAGCCTGTATCGGGAAGCCTTTTGGTTGCTTCTCCTGATACCGCAATAGTAGCAGTCGTTTTTACAATAATTGCTAAACTCCATAAGCCCCCGGACATATATCTTGTTTCCGTAATTAGCAAGGGCTGCCTCCCTGGCCTTTTCGTACAGATATGAGTCCTCCTCCCCTATGTTATCCAGCAGGAAACTAAATTCCTCCCTGGAAAGCACATGAGACTTGGCCAGTTTATCCACCAGCGTAATCACCCGCTCCATCATGCACCTCTTTCCATTCTTTCTTTCAGTCCCAAAGGCAGGACACAGGTATACGTCCTGTTCCTTAAGGTTAACGGATACAGCCTGACCTCCACCCCAAACGCCTCATTGAGATGTTCCTCGCTCAGTATCTCATCCGTTGGTCCGAACAGGGTGGTCCCATGGGCGGTGAGCAGCAGGGCTTTCTGGGAAATGGACAAAGCGTGTTCCGGATAATGGGTGTTCACAACAGCGGATATATGCTTTTCCCTGCACAGGCGTTCAATGGCCTCCAGCACAATAAGCTGGTTCCTGAAGTCCAGGTTGGATTCCGGCTCATCCAACACCAGAATGGATGGATTTGCAGCCAGCGCCCTGGCAATAAGCACCATCTGCAGTTCTCCGCCGCTGATGTGGCTGCATAGCTTACCCTTAAGATATCCTATTCCAATCTCTTCCATACAGGCCTCTGCTATTTCCCAGTCCCTCTTTTTAGGCTGTCTGAAGGTGCCCAGATGGGCATTTCTTCCTAAAATCACCATCTCCTGCGTGCTGTAGGCAAAGGCCGACGCCTTTGCCTGGGGTACGTACCCAATCTTCTGCCACAGCTGGTTATATGGGATGTCTTTTATGTTGACGCCGTCCACAAAGGTGCCTCCTGTGTTCCACTCCAGAAGTCCCAGCATACATTTAAGCAAAGTGGTCTTTCCTGCGCCGTTGGCTCCCAGGACAGACAGCACCTGGGGTTCATCCAGGGAGAAGTTTACATTTTTTAATATACATTCATGGGAGGAATAGCCGAATCCTCCGTCCCTTACCTCAAATATCATAAACGGATACCTCCTGTCTTTCTGAGGAGCAGTATGAAACAGGGCGCTCCTATAAGAGATGTCAATATTGATACAGGTATTTCCGTAGCCATGACCGACCTGGCCGCGGTATCAATTATGAGCATAAACAGGGCTCCCGATGCCATACTGGCGGGAACCACTGATCGGTTGTCATTTCCGAATATCATGCGCACCATGTGGGGAATGAGAAGTCCTATCCAGCCAATCTGTCCGCACATGGAAACAACAGCCGCGGTCACCATGGCTGCCCCCAGAATCACCAGGCTGCGGATTCTCTTTACCGGAATGCCCAGGGACTTTGCCTCGTCCTCAGGAAGCGACATGGTATTAAGCTTCCATCTCAAAAGGAACAAAAGCAGGCTTCCTGCAAGGATAAAAGGCGCCCCCATAATAAGAGTGGTCCTGGTGGTGGATGCCATGCTTCCCATAAGCCAGTATGTAATGGAAGGAAGTACGTCCTGGGGATCCGCCGCATACTTCACCAGAGATACCAGGGCGGAAAACAGGGAGCTGACCACCATGCCTGCCAGTATAACCATCAGCGGAGGAATGGTGCCCCTTACCTGGGCCACGCTCCAGGCCATGAGCACGGCCGCAACTCCTGTAATCATGGCAAGGGTCTGTATGCCGAAGGCCGGAAGACCTAACAGAATACCCAGGACAGCCCCAAAGGAAGCGCCATTGGCAGCTCCCAGTGTATCCGGGGTAGCCAGGGGATTGGCAAATAATCCCTGAAATGCCGCCCCCGCAGCCGCCAGCCCCGCCCCGGACAAAAGGGCCAGCACCACCCTTGGAAAACGGATATTGGATATGACCGTCCTCACCTGTCCCGACACCTGGACATCCGGGAAGGAACCAGGTATCAGCACAGCCGCCAGCTCCTTGGGAGCAATGGTAAACCGGCCGATTGCCATGGCCGCGGCCGCGGCTGCAAAAATTACTGCCAGGGAACCCAGGGTCCAGTACCGGTTCCAGCTTCGTTTACTTCCATTCATACGTTTATTCCACCCTCATATCATTCCGGCTTTGTGCATTAACGCCTATTTCTTATATCCGGCCGCTGCCTCACGGCCAGGATGGTACATTCTCTGTACCTGCTCTCCGCTTAAATCCACGCCGTATAGTTCCTTATAATAATCCTTTACCTCCTGGGTCATGTCTACATCCGAAAACAGGTCCGGATATACCTGTTTTGCCATCCACAAAAGCGTCATGGGCGTATCCGTGCTGGGCGTATAACTTCTGTAGGTGCCGAGAGGAAGTTTATATACATTCTTGTCCTGTACCGCCTTTACCGGACTCCAGTCGTCCTGTCCAACCGCATTTTCATAGAGGTCCTCAGGCTGGACCGGGGTAAAATTAGTGATAAAAATAATATCCGGATTCCATTCATAGACCTGTTCCATGTTGATAACCGCATTGGAATTCTCAGCCGCCACACCTTCCGCCACATTGCGGCCTCCCACTGCGTCGCACCAGAACTGGCCGAAAAATTTCTTACCCGAGGTCACCATGGTGGTATCACTGTAATTAAACAGGAACAGGATATCCTTCTTTTCCTCATCCTTTAAACCGGACACCTTATTCTGGATATCCTCATATATGTTCTGGCTGTACCGGGAGACCTGCTCCGCCGTATCACCCTTTTCCGGGAAAATCTGGCTCAGCAGGCTAATCCACTGGTCGTAAGTCTCTATGCTGTCGTAATTCCATTTATTTACAGATACCGCAACTGCCGCAAACCCGGCAGAGCGCAGCGCCTCCCCGATTTCCTTGCTGCCCGCATTATAAAATACCACATCCGGCTCCAGTTTCATGAGCTCTTCCATGTTGATATCACTGCCGTTCATAAAATCCGTGCTGGCATTCAGGATGTCGGGAAACAGCTCTCCCAGAAGCCCTGTCCTGGCGGCGCTCATGCTGGCCGGCGCCATACCCACGATTTTCTCCCCGGATCCCAGGAACACCGTGATGATGGAGGGGAGGGGAAGGATATCCGTTACCACCACACGGTTCACTTCCCTGGGTATTTCAACCTGGCTGCCCGCATGGTCTGTTATAATAACAGTGCCGCCGGATTGGGATGTGTCTGGTTCCCCGGCGGAGTCTTCCCGGCTTTTTGTCTCCTCTTTCGGTTCCTTTTCCGCCTGCTGCCGGCCGGTGTCTGCGGCCCGGCTTGACGCAGCCGGTGTTTCTGATGCCCCGGCCTGGCAGCCTGTTAATCCGGCGGCCCCAAGGCACACGCTTAAAATGATTGCTGTTAACTTTTTCATAATACTCTTCCTCTCCTTACAACCCTTTATTTTTACCCTTTGTGTATCACCTGTATTTATACCTGTTTACCCTTAAACCGAATCATCCAGAGCGCACACAAAGGGCCTCATAATACTGTGATACATTCTGCCGGAACATGCCTCATGGGGAAAATCCACAAACACAATATTCCTGTGGGCAGAACACACCTGGCGGTACAGGGGATCGGCCACCACAACCGTACTTTCCGCTATTGCGCGGATAACTTCATCCTCATCCCAGTCAATGATGTCTCCCTCCAGAGCAAGAGCCTTCTCCCCCTCTGTGGGGCAAAGCACGGTTACCTGGTCCGCGCCCCACTCCTCCCGCAGACAGCACCGCAGGGAACCGGCTATGACCTGTTCCCCAATGATAAGAACCTTTCTGCCGGATAAATCCTCAGGCAGACCGGCAAGCCCCAAATCAGGCCGGATGCTCGCGGCTGCATCCCATGAGGGCACATACCCGGCACCATCAAACAGGCTTTGGTTTTCACCGGTCAGCGCCGCCTGCCGGATGCATTCTGCCAGACGCCCGGATGTTCTCCTGCCCACAGGTGTTCCCACCACCCAGGGCGTTCCGTACATCTTCTTTAGCTCTGCGGCCGCCGGAAGTCCCACTGCCGATACCACCAGATTTACGTCGGCCAGACCCGCCAGCCGCAGTTCATCCAGGCCGCTTTCCATGGCCCAGCATCCCACGGTCTCCATTCCATGGCTTCTGAGAAAATCCTTTAATCTGGCTGTGTTTCCCGTAAGGGAAAAATCCAGCGGAGAGACTCCCAGTATATTAACTTTCAGGGCTGCCGGCCTGTCCGCCTTAATCCCGGGCGGGCAGAACCGTTTCACAATCCACCTCAGAGCCTCCCCTGCCCCGCGGACATAGGAATGCATTCCATTGGTGGCAATACCAAACGTGGGGATTCCGGTCTTATTTTCAATCATTCTGGCAATCCCCTTAAAGTCAGTTCCCATCATCATGGGAATAGGGGTTCCCCCAATGCATATAAATGCCGGACAAAGATTCAGCGCTGCGTCCACAATATCCCGCACCAGCTTTTCATCGTCCCCCATGACTGCTTCCAGCTCCGACAGGGCTGAGATATACACCATACTGTCCATGGAGTACCACCTTGGCTCATCATGGGTGGTGTAGGTGGAATTGCAGCCTGAGGCATCATGCATCACAGTCATCCCGCCCAGCTCATATAAGGCTGAGCAGATTCCTGATATATCCGCCGCGTATACCGGCAGAATCCGGTTTGTCCGTTTCAACAGCAGCACCCCCATCCCTTTACCTGTATCAGTTTTTCCGTATCCTTTTCTTCCCCGGCAGCTTCTTCCATCATGGCGGCCAGCTCCAGGATACCGCCGTACCCGTACAGTCCTCCGTCCTCCACCATATTTACAAAATGAGAAGTCCCTGTAAAGTAGGCTGCCTTCTGCCCGATTGCCAGCACCTTTCCTCCCGCCTCCCGGCACCATGTCCTGGGCAGAACCGCCATCTTGTGGTATACCGTGGGACAGAGCAGCATCCGGGGACATTGCTTCTTAAGCCAGGCAAAGGTATCCTCTTCTTCCGGCGATATGGTATCCGCATAAATACGTTCCACCCGGAAACCGCATTTGACAAGCAGCTTCGCCATGCCAAAGGGCCTGGAAGATGCCGTATAGTCAATGGCCACAGACCACCCCGCAAGCTCTCCCGCAAGCGTTTCCAGGGCCGTCTCTGCCTTCTGCCATAGCTGATCCATCTCTACTTCTTTCCAGATGGAGTCAAAATCCAGTTCCAGCAAATCCGACAGACATTTCCAGTGTTCCCTTATCTGTTCCCAGTCATAGCTCACCGGCAGATAGACCCATTCCTGTCCCAGGCGCCCGCAAAGCTCTTTCGCCGCAGGCCGCCCCAGAGGATTCGTCACCAGATTGAGCTTTGATGAGGCCATGGTCTCATATTCCCGGAAATCACGGCAGGTACATATATCCTTAATATTAAATCCATTTTTTTCCAAGATATTATAAAGCTCTGAACTTTTCCGCAGAGCCAGATTATTGCCGATGACATTTACCTGCTTCGTACACATATCAGCAGGTTTTAAAAGGGAATACAGCTGTTTTCTCATAAAAGGGTCCGGCGGCATTTTAGTCTTTCTCATAATGGGGTTCATCCAGCACTGCACGAATCCCACCTGTGGAAAACGTGTGTTTAACTCCCCGAATACGATTTTCATATCCGTTCCCAGAAAATGATGGATACAGCTTGTAAACAGCAGCAGGGCCTTTGGCAGCGCAGGCAGTCCCTCCAGGATATGAGTCACTCCCTCAATGATGATCTCCTCGCAGTTTCCCTCCAGCACCGAATCCTCATCCACGGATATGGTAGAAAAACGGCTGCTGTCGCCAAGCTCCGCAGCCGACAGTACCACGCCCCTCAGGCAGCTCTGGGCGCATACGAATACCTGATGGCTCTCAGGCAGCAGCATTCCTATATGGACAATGGTCCATCCTCCCCTGGCCGGGGCGCTGTATTCCAATCCGTATGTAAAAGGTGCCAGGCTGTCCACCTGGGACAGGGCAAGGGCCGTATCCTGCCCCGCAGTGTCATGCAGTCTCTTAAGCATAGGCCTTCTTCACCTCTTCCTCCCCGCAGGCCGCTAAAACAGCGCCCGCCATTTTCCTGTACTGCCCGGCCATATCGCTGTCAGGATAAGCCTCCATGACAGTCTTTCCAAGCTCCTCCGTCTCTCCCACCAGAGGGCTGTAATCCAGGGAGCCTATGATTTCCGTTTCCATGTCCTCTGCCAGCTCCTCCACCTTCTCCTGTTCCCGCTTCACGCCGCGGCGGTTGAGGAGGATGCCTCCCAGGCTGGCATACCCCCTGGCTTCAAAGGACTTTACCGCCGCGGCTATATTGGCAGCCGCATAGATTGCCATATTTTCCCCGGACGTCACGATAAATACCTTGTCCGCATATCCTTCCCGGATAGGCATGGCAAAGCCTCCGCAGACCACGTCGCCCAGCACGTCGTAGATGACCACGTCCGGTTTATAGACCTCAAAGGCATTCCTCTCCTCCAGCGCCTCAAAAGCAGTGATAATCCCGCGGCCGGCACATCCCATGCCCGGGGTAGGACCTCCCGCCTCAGCACAGAGCACACCCCCGCTTCCCTCTGTCACCAGTTCATCAAGCCCCGCCTTATCTCCCCTGGCCCTGATGATATCCAGGATAGAGGTCACTGTATGTCCCTGGTGAAGCTGTATGGTAGAGTCCGCCTTGGGATCGCAGCCTATCTGCATCACCTTGTATCCCCGCTCTGAAAGCGCCACTGATAAATTGGATGAAATGGTGGACTTTCCGATTCCGCCTTTTCCGTAAACCGCTATTTTTAACATGTTCTATCCTCCCCCTCTTGTCTTTAAAACACAAAAAACCTCTCTCCGAAATTCAGAGAGAGGATATCATCAGCATACCGAGGCTTCACCAACAGGCCATATACGCGGTTCATGCCAACCGTGCCTGCATACGGCACACACTGGCAAACCACGCAAAACAGCTCCTGCACAGCCAGGACAGTTCCGCTCTCTCTTTATCTCAGGGTTGCTTCGCATCAGAGAAAGGTTCTATTTAGTTATTACCATCATATTCCAGGCGGAAGGAAAAAGCAAGGGTTAAAAAATTATCTTGTCCTGCACCTTGTTTGGGCTTTACGAAAGGTCAATACCCGTGATATCATAACCACAGATAACCCCGGCCCGGAAAAAAGCATGAATCCAGCTGCTGTAAAAGCCTGCCGGGTAGAAAACAATAAGGGAGGACATACTTTATGGAAGACCGTCTGGCTGTCATCAGCTGCATCATCAGCAATCCTGATTCCGTGGCAACGGTAAATGAAAAATTCCACCTTCAGTCCGGTCTGATTATCGCCCGCCTGGGTGTTCCCTGCCGGGATTACGGGGTATCCGTCATCAGCGTGGTCCTGCACGGAACCCAGAACCAAATCAGTTCCTTTGCCGGAGACCTGGGAAAGGTGGACGGTGTAAAGGTAAAATCCATTCAGGTGCCGGTGAACAAGTAAAAGAAAGGGAACAAACCATGGAACATTTGGAATGGCTGCTGTCTCTGGTAGCAAACACCGCAATCATTATTTTTGAATTTATCGGCGTGGGTATCATTATATACTCAGGTCTCACAAGCTTCCTTAAATTTCTCCGTCGTTCCCCGGACACCAAGATATATCTGGCAAAGGGCCTGGCCATGGGACTGGAATTTAAGATGGGAAGCGAAATCCTGCGCACGGTGGTGGTCCGTGAGTGGAAGGAAATAGGAATCGTGGCCGGAATCATTGCATTAAGGGCCGCCCTTACCTTCCTGATTCACTGGGAAATCAAAGAAGAAGAACGGGCAGAATAAGGTCCTGACACAGAAAGGCCGCGAGAAACAGGGGGATTTTCCTGTTCTCGCGGCCTTCCTGTATCTGGGTGTTATCATAGTATTTTATATGCGTATCCCGCACATACTTTTCAGAATCTCTTCTGCCTTCCCCATCATCTCAAGGCTGTCCTGGTTTTTATTCCTTCTGTCAATATAGTGGAAGGAAGGCACATCCCCGGGCACCAGTTTCAAATCACCCTTATAGGACCTCACCATGTCCGGAATCTTATCCACCTGTAATTTGGCCTTCTGATACATGGTAAGCCTTACTTCCTGGCGGTTAATCACCACCTCTGTCACATAGGCCTGGTGTGCCAGAGCCCTGATGGACGCTATCTTAAGCAGGTTCTCCACACTGCGCGGTATATCCCCAAAGCGGTCCATCAGCTCATCCTGCATATCCATATACTCTTCCTCTGTCTCAATGGCGGAAATACGTTTATAAATATCCAGCTTCTGGTATTCATTCTTGATATAACGTCCCGGAATATATGCGTCAATATCACACTCCACAACGGTATCGTAGGAATCCTCCTCCAAGGTCTCTCCCTTAAGGGCCAGCACGGCCTGATTCAGCATTTTGCAGTACAGATCATACCCCACGGCTTCCATGTGGCCGTGCTGTTCTGCCCCCAGCACATTGCCCGCGCCCCGGATTTCCAGGTCCCGCATGGCAATCTTGATGCCGGATCCCAATTCCGTAAATTCCCGGATGGCCTGGAGGCGCTTCTCAGCCTCCTCCCTCAAAAGCTTATCCCTCTTATACATGAGAAAGGCATAGGAGGTCCTGTTGGAACGCCCTACCCTGCCTCTCAGCTGATACAGCTGGGACAGCCCCATGCGGTCCGCATCATGGATAATCATGGTATTGGCATTGGATATATCCAGGCCGGTCTCAATGATGGTGGTGGACACCAGCACATCAATTTCCCCGTTGATAAAATCCGCCATAATCCGTTCCAGCTCATGCTCCCGCATCTGGCCATGGGCAAATGTGACCACAGCATCCGGCACAAGGGCCTGAACACGGCCAGCCACCTCATCAATATCCGTCACACGATTGTATACATAATACACCTGACCGTTTCTTGCCAGCTCGCGGTTGATTGCCTCACGCACCATCTCCTCATTGTATTCCATCACATAGGTCTGAATGGGAGTCCTGTCCACCGGCGGCTCCTCCAGCACACTCATATCGCGTATGCCTGCCAGGCTCATATGAAGGGTCCTGGGAATAGGCGTGGCTGTCAGGGTGAGTACATCCACATTTTCCTTCAGGTGCTTGATCTTTTCCTTATGGGCAACGCCAAACCGCTGCTCCTCGTCAATAATCAGCAGTCCCAGGTCCTTAAACTGCATATCCTTGGACAGGACCCGGTGGGTGCCGATTACAATGTCCACCATTCCCTTGCGCAGGTCCTCCAGGGTCCTTTTCTGCCTGGCCGGCGTGCAGAACCGGCTCAGCATATCCACCCGCACCGGAAAATCCTTCATCCGCTGCACAAACGTATTATAATGCTGCTGGGCCAGAATCGTGGTTGGCACCAGGTATACCACCTGCTTGCTGTCCTGGACAGCCTTAAATGCAGCCCTCAGGGCCACCTCCGTCTTACCGTACCCCACATCACCGCAAATCAGGCGGTCCATGATTCTCCTGCTCTCCATATCCTTCTTCACCGCGTCAATGGCATCCATCTGGTCATCCGTCTCATCATAGGGGAACAGTTCCTCAAACTCTCTCTGCCACACCGTATCCGTTCCATACTGGAATCCGGCCTTTTCCTGGCGCGCCGCATAAAGCTTCACCAAATCCTTGGCAATCTCCTGGACAGCCCCACGGACCCTGGTCTTGGTTTTATTCCACTCGGTCCCTCCCAGCTTGTTGAGCTTAGGTTTCTTGGCCTCTGCTCCAGCGTATTTCTGGATGCTTTCCAGACGTGTGGCCGGCAGATACAGATTGCCTCCGTCCCCATACTCAATCTTGATATAGTCCTTGATGACCTTATCCCGCTCAACCTTCTCGATGCCCTTATATATACCCAGGCCGTGCTCCTCATGGACCACATAATCCCCCACGGACAGCTCTGTGAAACTCTGTATGGCCTTGCCCTGGTAGTTTGTCTTTTTACGGCGCTTTCTTTTTTTCTCCACGCCGAACATATCGCCCTCTGTGATAAATACAAACTTCAAAAGAGGATATTCAAATCCCCTGTGGAGATTGCCGTAGGTGACCAGAATCTCTCCTGGCCGGACCTTGCGGACAGAGGTATTTACAGCGCCCGGATTTCCGGTATCCGCGCTGCCGGCGCCCTCTCCTCCTGCATTTCCGCTTTCCCCTTCCCGCCCATCCGGGCAATAGGCCCTCAGGTCATATTCCCTCAGGTCGCTGGCAAGCCTGCTGGCCCTGGTCCTGGAAGCAGATAAAAGAATAACCCTGTATCCTTCCTTCTTCCACCTGGTTAGGTCCTTAATGAGAATCTCGAAGCTGTTCTGGTATGAGTTCACATTTTTAACATCTATGCTGAATTTCTGATTTACCTTCATGCCTGGAAGCTTCTGGTCCAGCCCTGTAAGCATAACAGCATATGGTTTCTGCATCCTGGCCAGGATCTCGGCCGCTGGATAGAGAAGCTCGGTCTGGCCCGGCAGCAGGTACCCCTTTTCCAGCCTGTGCACCATGCTTTCCCTGAATTCCAGCTCCACGGTCTCGCCCTTTTCCTTTAATCTGGCAGGCTCATCCAGAAAGATCACGCTCTCACCCTGGGGAAAATATTCCAGGAAGGAAACCGTATCCGGGCAGAAATACCGGATATAAGCATCCAGCCCGCCAATCCTCCACCCCTCGTCCAGTCCGCTTCGCAGCTCCCCGATAATGGTGTGGATTCGGTGGGCTTCCTCCGGTTTATGCTGCTCCCTTAGTGCCTTCTCATATGTCTTTTCTTCCTTTTCCAGCCTTCTGATTCCGGCAGCCAGCTGGTCTGCTGAGAGCACCACCTCCGCAGCCGGATAAATGGTGATGTTCTCTAACTGCTCCACCGATCGCTGGCTTTCCAGATCAAAGGTACGGATGGAATCCACCTCATCATCCCACAGCTCAATGCGCACCGGCACTTCCTCAGTCAGCGGAAAAATGTCCACGATTCCGCCTCTGATGGAGAACTGGCCCATGCCGTCTACCTGGGCCACCCTCTCATAGCCCATGGCAATCAGGCGTTCCTTCCAGGCATCCAAATCAATCACCTGTCCGCTCTCCACCGTGATGGACTGCTCCCTCAGATATTTGAGCGGCAGCAGATGGTCCATAAGGCCGTCCATAGTGGTGACCACCACGCCCTCCCTGTCCTCCATGAGGCGGCGCAGCACAGCAATCCGCTGTCTGGCCATCAGGTTTCCATGAATGTCCGCACTGTAAAACAGCAGGTCCTTGGCAGGATACAGCCACACCCGGCTGGTAAAGCTGCGTAAATCATCGTAGATTTCCTTGGCCCTGGTGTCATCATACGTGACCACCAGTTTCCAGGAAAATGCGCTTGCCTCTCCCAGCTCGTACATCAGATGTACCTTCTGCGAATCCAGGGTCCCTGTTACCTGCAGCGGTCCCTTTCCGGATTTCAGTGCCTGAACCAGATTGTCATACTCCTGTAATTCTAATAATGGATTTTCCATTTTATCCCTGCACCCCTTATCAGCCCTTATGGCCGTTAAACTGATTCATTGCCGCGTCAGCGCCCTGAGTAATCATCATCTCCACTGCCCCGGCAGCTTCCCTGAACGCGTCCTCCATGACAGCCCTGTCCTCTTTGGAGAACCGGCTCAGTACATAGTCAGCCAGGTCCATTTTCTTAGGTTTGTCGCCCACTCCCACCTTAATGCGCGGGAACTCCTGGGTTCCCAGGTGGGAAATGATGTTTTTAATCCCGTTATGGCCCCCTGCGCTGCCTTTTTTCCGGATTCGCAGCTGCCCCACATCCAGGCTGATATCATCATATACAATAATAATATGTTCCGGGTCCACTTTATAGAAATCAGCCGCAGCCCTTACGCTCTCGCCGCTCAGGTTCATGAAGGTCTGGGGCTTTAAAAGCAGAACCTTCTGTCCGCCGATGATGCCTCTTCCGTAACATCCCTTGAACTTTTTCTCCTCCACGGTGGTGCCCAGACGGTCAGCCAGCACATCTATAACCTCAAAGCCCACATTATGTCTCGTCTTCTCATACTCCCTGGTGGGATTGCCTAACCCCGCAATGATGTACATTACCCTGTCATCCTCCTTATCACCTTCTGCCTTCCTGCCAAATCCCAGCCGCTCTTTTATTTTCTCCCATATTCCGCTCATTTTTCCTTCACTTTGCCTTCCAGTTTTATGATTTGCCCGCATTTTCCAATATATTCCTATATTTATAACACGCCTTTAAGCGTTAGATACAAACCACATGGGGGGTATCTAACGCTTTTTTCCGTTCCATCATTCTATCAGATTACGCTTAAAAAGTAAAGCAGATGGAGGGCTCTTTCCTCCATCTGCCAGCCTCTATCTGTTAATCATATTCCCGTCATCACCGGCTGCTTCCAACTGCCATGGTTTCCAAAGCCCGTTCCTCTGTAAAATATCCACATTTCACCAGACGGTCCAGAACCTGCTGCTGGCGTCTGGCTGCCAGTTCCTGGCTCACAGTGGGTGCATAGCAGGATGGGGCGTTGGGAATCCCGGCCAGCAATGTGCTCTCATAATCCGTCATGTCCTCAGGCTCCTTGCCGAAGTAGCCATTGCTTGCATCCCTCACGCAGTAATATCCGTTTCCATAATAAATGGTATTCACATACAGCTCCAGAATCTCATTCTTGCTGTAGTTCCTCTCTAAATCAAATGCCACCAGGACCTCAGCCACCTTGCGGACCAGCTCCTTTTCCTGGCTGAAATACATATTCTTGGCCAGCTGCTGTGTCACCGTGCTTCCGCCTTCCACAAAGGCCCCTGCCTTTATATCATTGAATACAGCCCTTCCAATGGCTATCACGTCGATTCCCGGATGGTTATAGAACCTGTGGTCCTCCACGGACAGCACCGCATCCACATAAATCTCAGGAAGCTGGTCAAAGGTGGTATAGTTTTCCTTGGCACGTATGGACGCCACTTTATCTTCAAGGCTCATACTGTCCACGGCCTCCCGGTACATTCCGTATCCCTTCACAGCCACTGTCACGCTGAAGCACAGCACCACCATAAGCATTATAGCTGCCACCCACTTGATACCTGTACGCACCTTCATCCTTTCACCTGCTTTCTCTTCTGAATCATATATGTTGGAATCATCTTATCTCATATATGTATCATAGCATAAGAGAATACAATAATCTTTGAATTTGCCTTAATATACCGTGACTATTCTCTGACTATTTATGAAATTTTTTCTAAAGGTCTGATTGGTTTTTCTTAAGGTTTTCAGGCCTTTCACCGGGCCTTTCTCCAGGCCTTTACCGGAACCTTTACCGAAGCCTTTTCCATAAGCACTTTACGGCTTTCCGCCCTTGCATAACACCACATACTATGCTAAACTATAACCGTTGTGATGCCTGTATAAGTTCATGATTGGATGAACGTTTCTACCAGCTACCGGAATAGTTGACTACATGCTTCTATTTTGTATACTGGTTTTTTTGTGCCATGAAACCAGGCAAATCAGGCAGTGAAAGAAAGGAGTTTCCCTATGAATCCAACCACAAATTACGACGTAATCATTATTGGCGCAGGTCCCTCCGGCATCTTCTGCGCGTATGAATTAATCCAGAAGAAACCCGGCATGAAAATCCTCATGGTGGAAAAAGGGCGCCCCATCGAAAAGAGAGTCTGCCCAAAACGCACCACCAAGGCATGTGTGGGCTGCAAACCCTGTTCCATCACCACGGGCTTCGCAGGCGCAGGCGCATTTTCTGACGGCAAGCTGTCCCTGTCCCCTGATGTGGGAGGCAATCTTCCGGAAATCCTGGGGTATGATAAAACAGTTGAACTCTTAAAGGAATCTGATAATATTTACTTAAAATTCGGCGCTGATACCAATGTATACGGCATGGACAAACAGAAGGAAATAGAGGAAATCCGCCGCAAGGCCATTGGCGCTAACTTAAAGCTGATTGAATGTCCCATCCGACATCTGGGAACCGAGGAGGGGTATAAGATTTATACCCGGCTTCAGGAGCACCTTCTGGCCCAGGGCATTACCATGGAATTCAACACCATGGTCAGGGACATTATTATTGAAGGCGATACCGTAAAGGGCATCATCACAGACAAGGACGAAACCTACTACGCGCCTGAGGTGGTTTCCGCCATCGGACGGGAGGGTTCTGACTGGTTTTCACACATCTGCGGAAACCACGGAATCCAGACCCAGGTAGGCACTGTGGACATAGGCGTACGTGTGGAAGTCCGGGATGAGGTTATGAAGTTCTTAAACGAAAACCTGTATGAAGCCAAGCTGGTATACTATACCCCCACCTTCGACGACAAGGTCCGCACCTTCTGTACCAATCCTTCCGGGGAGGTGGCCACAGAATATTACGAAAACGGCCTTGCAGTGGTAAACGGCCATGCGTACAAATCCCAGGAGTATAAGACAAACAACACCAACTTTGCCCTTCTGGTAAGCAAGAACTTTACCAAACCCTTCAACGAACCCATTGAATACGGCAAGCACATTGCCCAGCTGTCCAACATGCTCTGCGGAGGAAGAATCATGGTTCAGACCTTCGGTGACTTCCAGAGAGGACGCCGGACCACGGAGGAGCGCCTCTGCCGCAACAACCTGATTCCCACCCTGAAGGATGCCGTGCCGGGTGACCTGTCCCTGGTATTCCCCCACCGCATCATGACGGATATCAAGGAAATGCTTCTGGCCCTGGACAAGGTGACTCCCGGCATTGCCAGCGACGAAACTCTGCTCTACGGTGTTGAGGTCAAGTTCTATTCCAATAAGGTGGTGGTCAACGCTGACTTTGAAACCAGCATCAGGGGACTGCGGGCAATCGGAGACGGTGCCTCCGTCACCAGAGGGCTGCAGCAGGCCTCTGCAAATGGCATAAGCGTGGCAAGAAGTATTCTGAAACAGATGGAAACCCTGTAATATCAAAACGTTTGGAATCCCCTTATTTAAGGGGACCCCAAACGTTTTTGTGTTCTTATCCGCACTATTACACCTTATCCCAGGACTCCATATATGCCAATATATGCTCCGCGTCAGAATCCGGATGCAGTCCGATTAAATCATACAGCCTCTGCACCACGTCCACGGGTTCCATTAAATCCTCAGCAATCCTGACGGCCGACTGTCCTTTTTCCCGCTTACGCATGACCTGGGTTATTAATTTCGCCATCTTCCCCTGTTCCAAGCCTTTTTCAAGCCCTATGGTCTCCCGCTCCTCCAGCTCATCTGCAAAAAGTTCCCGCAGCGCATCACACATCTTCTCCACCTCCTGACACGTTTCCCAGTTTGCCCGCAATATTAAATCCATGGCTGTCTCGTACAGGGGATTCTGTTCCTTCCCCTTATACTCCTTCATCAGTACTTCAATGTCTTCATCCGGCTTCAATCCGCTTCTCAAACGGCTCAGCCAGATATTGTCCTCCTTTGACAGTTCCCTTATGACGAGAATCTGCAGCGGAAACAAAAGTCCCTTAATGTAATATATCCCCGGGGCTTCCTCCTCCATATGCACTCCATAAGCCTTTTCCAAAAACACATGCAGGCTCCGCGGATAATGTTCCCCTGCCAATGTGACCGTCACCTGAGACGGCAAAATCTCCTGGACCCTCTCCGTATTGGACTGCAGTAAACACGCATATCCTATAGATTTATAAAAATCATTTATACTGATGTAATCCTTTATCCCCTTATATTCCACCACATTATACTGACGGAATATGCGGCCAATGTTCTTTTGTATCACCCGTCCGGTTTCCTTTCTGACCACCAGAACGTCAATCTGCAAGGGCTTCCTTGTAAGATTATACTCCGCGTAAAACCGCAGAAACCGCCGCTCTTCCTCCAGTTCAATCTGCAATACTGCAAAAAAACCGGGATGCCATTGAAGCCGTTTTTTATCCATACACACTCTCCCTTTATTATAATAAATTATGTCTCTGTCAGCAATAGCTGTATCTGAAATTCTGTCCTGCCCGGAAAGCTGCACCAACGCGCTATGGCATCACCCGGCTCCTTCTAAACATGCTATTGCAGTATCACAATTTGAATCTATGGCCGAAACGGCCGTCACAGCGCCTGAAGGCGCTAAAGAATGTCTGTCCGACATCTGAAAATATAACTCAACTATAGCACAGGCATATGTAAAAAACAAGAGCCGTCCCGGTTCATAATGCATCAACCGAAAACAGCTCCTGTTCATCCTTCTGTATCTTATGCCATTCCTTCCTCTGCCGCCTCATTCTCCAGCAAGGTTGTCTCATACTTATTCAAAATGATGGTCTGAATCATATCCCTTGTGTTGGAGTTTATAGGATGGGCAATATCGCGGTACTCTCCGTCCGCTGCCTTGCGGCTTGGCATGGCTATGAATAAACCCTTCTCCCCCTCAATTACCTTGATGTCATGAATGACGAATTCATTGTCCAGTGTGATGGAAACAATTGCTTTCATCTTGCCTTCCTTTTCAACCCGTCTCACTCTCACGTCTGTAACCTGCATGTTTTCTACCCCTTCCGTCTTATCCCGCCGGTCCCCCGCTCTGCGCTCCCCGTGCGCTGCGCGGGGCTATGTGCGTATTATAATGTATACCTTTCGTTTTTCTCCACAACGATTTTGATGTTCTCCGGTGTGCCGATGTGTGTGGTGTTGGCACGGATGGTATCCCTGCTCTCTACGATACAGTTCTCAATCACTGTGTTGTCACCTATATAGACATCATTTAAAATAATGGAATTCTTGATTACACAATTGTTGCCCACGTATGCCTTTTTAAAGAGAATGGAGTTTTCAACTGTGCCATTCAGGATACATCCGCTGGAAATCAGGCTGTTTCTGACCAGCGCGCCAGGGTTATATTTGGCAGGAGGAAGATCATCGATCTTCGTGTATACATCAGGATACTGTTTGAAGAAGTAATCCCTCACCTCAGGTTTGAGGAAATCCATATTTGTCTTATAATAGGAGTCCACAGAAGCGATATTGCTCCAGTAGCCATCCAGCTTATAAGCATAAATTCTTTTAAGATTCTTATAGCGCACCAGAATATCATTGACCAGGTCATATCTGTCTTCTGCCGCGCAGCGCTCCAGCAGTTCTATGAGCTGCCTTCTGCGGATGACATAGATTCCGCAGGAAATGGTGGTGGCGTCAGATGCCATGGGCTTCTCCTCGAAGTCCGTGATACGGCCGTCATCATTCAGCTTCACACAGCCGAACCGGGTCACATCCGTGCCATCTTCCATGTCCTTGCAGACAACGGTAATGTCTGCCTTTTTCTCAATGTGATACTCCAGGACCTTATTATAATCCAGCTTATATACACCATCGCCTGCCGCTATGACCACATATGGCTCATGGCTGTTCTTTAAGAATGTAAGGTTCTGGTATAATGCATCTGCTGTTCCCCTGTACCAGTCGCCGTTCTCCGGTGTAATGGATGGGGTGAATACAAAGAGTCCGCCCTGTTTACGTCCGAAATCCCACCACTTAGAGGAACTTAGGTGCAGGTTTAATGACCTGGAATTATACTGTGTAAAAACTGCCACGTTCTGGATGTGGGAGTTTGTCATATTGCTGAGTGCAAAGTCAATGCTGCGGTAGCTTCCTGCAACCGGCATGGCAGCCACTGCCCTCTTATTAGAAAGTTCCCGCATCCTCTTGCTGTTACCACCTGCTAATACGATACCGATTGCTCTCATTTTACGCCACCTGCCTTTATAATGTAATTTCCGCCAGCCAGTAATCCGTCAGGATAATCGCCTACGGTTGTCTCGCCTGCTATGGCAGTGTTCTTGCCTACCTTAACCCCGTCAGGAATCACAGAATTCTCACCAATGGTCACCAGATCGAACTGATATACCTTGGGGTCATATGTACTGGGCGCATACTCTCCTGTTCCCAGTTCCACGCCAGATCCAATCCTTACATTCTCAGCAATGATGGCCTTGTTCACAACGGTTCCCGCTCCGATGACGGTTCCCTGCATTATAATGGAATCCTTCACCACGGCTCCCTTGGCAACAGTAACGCCTGCTCCAATAACGGAGTTCATTACCTCGCCGTAAATCTCAGTTCCTTCACCGATAATGCTTCTCTCGATATTTGCCTCATTGGAAATAAACTGGGGCGGAATCACATCATTCTTGGTGTAAATCTTCCAATATTCCTCATACAGGTTAAACTCAGGAATGATATCAATGAGCTCCATGTTGGCCTCCCAGTAGGAACCCAGCGTACCTACATCCTTCCAGTAGCCATTATATTCATATGCGAAAATCCTGTCGCCTCTCGCATGGCAGTATGGAATGATATGTTTGCCGAAATCACACCCCGGCTCTTCCTTCATCTTGATCAGTGCTTCCTTTAATACAGGCCAGCTGAATATGTAGATACCCATAGAAGCCAAATTGCTTCTGGGAACAGGAGGCTTCTCCTCGAATTCCGTGATACGGTTAGACTCGTCCGTAATCAGGATGCCAAAACGGCTGGCCTCCTCAATGGGTACTGGCATGGCAGCAATGGTGATATCTGCATTATTGGCTTTGTGATAATCCAACATTACCTCATAATCCATCTTATAAATATGGTCGCCGGATAAAATCAGAACATATTCCGGGTTATATGATTCCATATACTCCAGATTCTGATAAATGGCATTGGCAGTTCCTGTGTACCAATCACTGCCTTTACTGCGCTCATATGGAGGCAAAATGGTTACACCACCAACGTTCCGGTCTAAATCCCATGGTACTCCAATTCCAATATGAGAATTTAAACGTAATGGCTGATACTGTGTCAATACTCCGACTGTGTCAACTCCGGAATTGATACAGTTGCTCAGCGGAAAATCAATGATTCGGTACTTCCCCCCAAAAGATACGGCCGGCTTGGCTACTTTTTGTGTTAGCACGCCAAGGCGGCTTCCCTGTCCGCCTGCTAATAGCATAGCTATCATTTCTTTTTTAATCACGTTATCACCTCTTGCTGTTAAAATTTTTGTAATTTTAATTATACCACAAACTTCGTAAATAGTACATAAATTTTTAAATTTATTTCATCGTTTTTGTGCATTTTTCCGACATTTTTTCCGTTTTTAACCATTTGATGTTGATTTATCTATATCTAGTACCCCTTTCCAAAATTTACCACTAAATAAGTCCCCCTCGCAGGCTGTATATTCACGGACGTTTTTGTCAAAAACAGCTATAAACATAATATCAGATAATAGGTACCCGGTGCATTCCAATTTCTGGAACGCGCAGTTCCGCGGACATCTGACATAAAACGCACACGGCATAATGCAAATGCTGCATAATCCGCATACGGCATAATCCGCTTCAGTTAAGTAACGTACCTTACGGGTATTTTCCCCGATTAAACATTATGATTATGTAATCATATTGAAAATACAGGCTTCACACCCGGCTCCATAGGAAAGTTAAGCCTTGAAACATAGCGTGAAATATCATATAATCACGTATATGTAGTTACCGTCCATTTCCAGGGGAATTGGGGATACTGAATATATAGATAAGAGAAAAGGAGAATATCAGTCATGGATCTGATTACCGTAAGAGAACTTTACAAACATCCGGAGGAATATCTGGACAAGGAGATAAATGTGGGGGGCTGGGTCCGCAGTCTCCGTGATTCCAAAGCATTCGGCTTCATCGTTGTCAGTGATGGAAGCTTTTTCGAAACATTGCAGATTGTATATCACGACACCCTTCCCAACTTTGCAGAAGTTTCTAAATTAAGCGTAGGCACAGCCATCCTTGTAAAGGGAACCCTGGTAAGTACGCCCCAGGCCAAGCAGCCCTTTGAAATTCAGGCCGCAGAGGTAACTGTGGAGGGCACCTCCTCACCGGATTATCCACTTCAGAAAAAGCGCCACTCTCTTGAATACCTGCGCACCATCTCCCATCTGCGTGCCAGAACCAATACCTTCCAGGCTGTATTCCGTGTGCGCTCCCTGGTTGCATACGCTATTCACCAGTATTTCCAGGAGAGGGATTTTGTGTATGTTCACACGCCTCTGATTACAGGCAGCGACTGTGAGGGAGCCGGAGAAATGTTCCAGGTAACCACCATGGACTTAAACAATATCCCAAAAACTGAGGAGGGAAAGGTGGATTTCAGCCAGGACTTTTTCGGCAAGGCCACCAACCTGACCGTTAGCGGACAGCTGAATGCCGAGACCTATGCCATGGCTTTCCGCAACGTATATACCTTCGGCCCCACCTTCCGCGCCGAGAATTCCAATACCACCCGCCATGCTGCGGAGTTCTGGATGATTGAACCAGAGATGGCCTTTGCTGACCTGGATGACGATATGTGTCTGGCAGAAGGCATGCTTAAATATATCATCCGTTTTGTCCTGGAGCATGCGCCTGAGGAGATGAACTTCTTCAACCAGTTTGTGGACAAAGGCCTTCTGGACCGCCTTCACAATGTGTTAAATTCCGAGTTTGGCCGCGTTACCTACACCGAGGCCGTAAAGATACTGGAAGAACACAACGATGAATTTGACTACAAGGTCTCCTGGGGATGCGACCTGCAGACAGAGCATGAGCGCTATCTGACAGAGCAGGTATTTAAGAAGCCCGTATTCGTAACTGATTATCCGAAGGAGATCAAAGCCTTCTATATGAAGATGAATCCTGACAATAAAACCGTTGCAGCCGTGGACTGCCTGGTTCCCGGTATCGGTGAAATCATCGGCGGCAGCCAGAGGGAGGACGACTACGGCAGGCTGGTAGCCAGAATGGATGAACTGGGCCTTAAGAAGGAGGACTATGACTTCTATCTGGACTTGAGGAAGTACGGATCCACGCGTCACGCAGGCTTCGGCCTTGGTTTCGAGCGCTGCGTCATGTATCTGACTGGAATGTCCAACATCCGCGACGTAATCCCCTTCCCAAGAACAGTAAACAACTGCGAATTATAAAGAATCTCTGCCCGCCCCGTAGAAGCGGGCAGAGATTCGCTACCCGGACGCAGCAGCGCGGAGTTCGGGGAACCCGTCTCTGCCTGCCCCGTAGAAGTGGGCAGAAATTCGCTACCCAGCCGCAGCAGCGCGGGGTTCGGGGAACCCGTCTCTGCCTGCCCAGCGCCAGCGGGCAAATATTTGCTGCCCGGACGCAGCAGCGCAGCGTTCGGGAACTCAACATTTGACAGGAGGCAGACATGAAATTCATCCACACCGGGGATATCCACTGGGGTATGTGTCCCGATGCAAACAAGCCCTGGGGCAAGGAACGCGCCCAGGCCATCAAAGATACCTTCCGGATAATCATAGAAAAGACAAAAGAGATGGATGTGGACTGCTTATTCATCAGCGGAGACCTGTTTCACAGGCAGCCGCTGATGAAAGACCTTAAGGAGGTCAATTATCTCTTCTCCACCATTCCGTCTGTAAAGATCATCCTGATAGCAGGCAACCATGACCGCATCAGGGAGAATTCTGCCCTGTTAAGCTTTACCTGGAGTCCCAACGTGACCTTCATAATGGATGAAGACCTGACCTCTGTCTATTTTGAGGATATTAACACGGAGGTCCATGGATTCAGCTATCATACGGCTGAAATCAAGGCGCCCCTGCTGGAGGATATACAGGTTCCCCTGAACAGCCGTATCCAAATCCTCATGGCCCATGGCGGCGACGCCGCCCACCTGCCAATCAATTTCAACAGCCTGGAGCTGTCCCCATTTTCCTACATTGCCCTGGGACATATCCACAAACATCATGTCCTGGCAGACGGAAAGATTGCTTACTGCGGCTCACCTGAACCCCTGGATCTGACCGAGACCGGTTCTCATGGCTTCTATGCAGGAGAGATTCATCCTGTCACCAGAAAACTGATAAACCTCCAGTTCATTCCCGCCGCCAGCCTCCAGTACATACCGCTTGCCGTGAATGTGTCCAAGGACACCACCAACGGAGAACTGTGCGACCGGATATCAAATGAAATTGAAAACCGGGGTTCTCAGCATATTTACCGGTTCCGAATCAGGGGCATGAGGGATCCTGACATTGAATTTGACCTGGAACAGCTCTCAGCCAGATACAGAATTGCGGAAATCATTGATGATTCCGAACCTCAGTATGATTTTTCAGCACTGTTTGCCGAGCACTCCAGCGATATGATTGGATTCTATATCCAGGCCCTTCAAAAAGAAGATATGAGTCCGGTGGAGAAGAAGGCCCTGTATTACGGGGTAAATGCTCTTCTGCATACCACCGATGAAAGGAGCTGAACCCATGAAGATATTAAGTCTGCACATTGAGGGATTCGGTAAATTCCACGATCTGGATATCTCCTTTAAGGACGGGCTGAATGTAGTGTACGGCAAAAATGAGGCCGGCAAATCCACCCTTCATACCTTTATCAGGGGAATGCTCTTTGGCATTGAGAAACAGAGAGGCCGGGCTGCCAGGAATGATGTCTACAGCAAATACGAGCCATGGAAGGGAAGCGGCACCTACGAGGGATGGATGCGGCTGGAGAGCGAAGGCCAGATATACCGTATCCAGAGAAGGTTTCAGAAGCAGAACAAGGAGCTGACCATTGTCAATGAAACTCAGGGCAGGGAGATGGAGCCCACCAAAGCACTCTTAGACCAGCTCCGCTGCGGCCTGTCAGAAACAGCCTACGACAACACCATCAGCATCGGCCAGTTAAAGTGCGCCACGGACGGGGGCATGGTAGCTGAGCTGCGCAATTATATCGCCAACCTCAATACCTCCGGCAGCATTGCCCTGAATATAACTAAGGCCACCGCATACTTAAAAAGCCAGAGGCGGGAGCTGGAGAATCAGGTGGTTCCTGAGGCAGCGCGCAGTTATACAGCCCTTTTAGGTGATATACGCAAGACGGAGCAGGAAATATCCGCGCCTCAGTATGCCAACCAGTTAATTGAGTACCGCAATAAGAAGAGTGAAATCAAAAAGCAGCTGGAGTGCTGTCAGAAGGAAAAAGAAGGGCTGCTTGAAAAGTCTGCAAAAGGACGCCAGATTCTTTTAAACAGCCAGTTTACAGATCAGGAATCCGTACAAAAATACATGGAGGACACCAGGAAGCTTTACGGTGAGTACCAGAACACCCTGGCTGCCTGCAGTAAAAAATCCAGAACGGTCTGTGCTGTATTCATGTTCCTCATTACCCTGGCCTTCGCAGGAGCCGCCGGGCTGTGCCTGGCCGCGCCGGAGATGGTCCGCTCCCTTGTTCTTCTTCCGTTTCCCCTTACAGCCGCGGCGGGGATATCAGGCGCCATTGCCCTGGCTGCCTGTATAACCGGAATCCTTAAGCTGGGCAAGAACCGCCGTTTTAGAAAGGAACTGGACACCAGCACCCGCCTTCTCCAGGAAATATTCGCCCGTCATCTGGGCGATTCCAGCATCTCCCAGGATGCCATGAATGCCTTGGAGGGAAGGATGGCGGAATTCCTCCGGCTCAGCAAGGCTGTGGAGCAGTCCGAGCAGACCCTGGTGCAGTTATCCCAGGAGATTGGAAAGCTCCAGTCCAGCGAGGACCAGTTTTCCGAGGAGATAGAACAGCAGCAGCGTATCCAGTGGGAGCTGGAACAGAAGCTGGAACATCTGGCTGACTGCAAGACCAGGGCCGAAGCCCTGAAACATGTTCTGGCGGAGAATGAACGCATTCAGGAGGAACTGGACGCCATCGACCTGGCCCAGGACACCATGACCACCCTGTCCACCTCCATCCGCGACTCCTTCGGATTATACCTGAACAGGGAGGCCTCTGATCTTATATCCGGTATTACCGGAGGAATTTACACCAGCATGAGCATTGACGAGAACCTGGATGTATTCATGAACACGCCGTCCAAGCTGGTTCCAATAGAGCAGGTCAGCAGCGGCACCATGGATCAGATTTATCTGGCCCTGCGCCTGGCCGCCGCCAAGCTGGTCCAGAATGGCCGAAGGGATACCATGCCCCTGATTTTTGATGACAGTTTTGTTCTGTACGACGATGAACGTCTGAAGACAGCGTTAAAATGGCTTGTGAAGGCGTATGATAATCAGATTATTGTGTTTACCTGCCATCAGCGGGAGGCACAGCTGCTGACGGCGAATCAGGTGAAGTATCATTTAGTGAGGATATAGAGCATAACAACGAAGGTGCCTGGCAGTGTGCCTTTGGAGAGACTCCAAAGCGCAGCTTAATATTAACTTCATAAGGCTGCAGCTAAACGGAGGCACCGTTCAGTCATCTGTTACGGATGATTGAGCGATGCCTCCATTTTTTATCTGTTCCCGTCTTTTTTAGCAGTATTATCCTTAAAATACTTCCTGCAATCGTATATTTTCCATAAGGCAAATATAACCAGCAGCACACTTCCTAACAGAAAACCCATATTAATTATCCATAACGGATATTTAACGACAGCTGTCTTTTCATTTGTGGAAAGCTGCATTAAAATGATATTAAGACCCCAGTTAGTCGTCAGGACTCCGAATACCAGACCAAGGGCATATTGGAGTATTTTTAAACCTCCATAAGCCTTTCTGTTATCAGCTATTTTCTCTTGAATAAGATCCAGACCGATTAACTCATCGCCCATAAAAGCCAGACTGGAGCAAACAAATATAGACCATACAAACAGCATTTTCAGTGTTTCATCTGTCCATGGCGCCGGAGCCTTCAGAACATTACGGGCAAAGACAGCATAGGTCTCAATTAAAATCATTATAATTCCCACATAGCCAAATATACTCTTTACCCCTGAATCAAGCTTTGAAACCAATCCCTTCATTTTCATTCCTCCTAGGGTTGTTCTGTCACCGCAATTACTCTTATCTGGGAGCCATCCGCATTTTTTGTGTTAAGCGGCAGCGCAATCAGCTGACAGGTCGGCTGCCCTACTTCCCATAAATTGGTGAGATATTCAATCATTAATATTCCCCCCTCTTTCAGGACGAAATCATGTACCGGCTGTACAATCGGATCCTCTGGTTTTGCAGTACGGATTTTGCGTATTTCATAATCCTGAGGGAAGTCAAATCCAACCACTTTAGGATTATAGTCTCTAATCCACTTTCCTCCGTCAGCGCTGACCCAACAGGAATTATCCCAAAATTCCACTGACTCCCAAGATACCCTTCTTCCACGGTCAGAACGGATTATAATGGTATCATAATGTTTATCCTTAAAGGGTTCGTTTGCCCGTTCCAACATCTGGGCTGTAATTGCCTCATTATCACCTACAAATGATAAATCCAGAATCAGACAATCCGAAATACACCAGTCGCTGATTGGGTATGCGTCCAGATTCTTACCGTCTGGGTCATGATGGACAGGTGCATCAATATGGGTAAACCAATGTGACTGCAAATTATATTTTGTTGTCTGCCAACGGTCTTTATTGGCATGGGATGTGGCCAGTTCAAACTTGATTCCATAGCGCCAATGTTCCACTACTGGCAGAGTAAGGTCAGTTATTTTTCTCATATTCTGTAATTCCCCCCTCTAATTCTTCTGGATGATGTCGAGAAGCTCTGTACCATTTTCATCTGTAAATACCTTCCAGGCGCTCACTGCAATCTCTTTAAACGCTTCTTTATCAGGATTTTCCACAATCTCGCATCCATTGTCCAGCAGCACCTGCTTTGCCTCTATTGTCTTTTCCTCATTGGCTTTCCTCTGGGCCTCTTTACCTACATTGGCCGCATCCATGACAACCTGCTTTTGCTGGTCACTCAGCTTATCCCATGTTTTTTGGCTAATTCCCATCATGAACGGGGTGTAAACATGGTCTGTCAGCGTTATATACTGCTGTACCTCGTAAAACTTTCTTGACACAATTTCATGAAGCGGATTCTCCTCCGCGCTGACAGTACCCTGCTGCAATGCCGTATATAACTCAGATGCGTCAATGGTTGTGGGCAAAGCTCCCAAGGCCTTCCATGTTTCTACCTGTACGGTTGCGGGCAGTGTCCTCATCTTAATGCCATTTAAATCCGCCGGTGTCGTAACCGGCCTCACATTATTGCTGAGTTCGCGGAAACCGTTTTCCCAGAAAGCCAATCCCACGATTCCCTTTTCGGCAAACTTCTCAAATATTTTTTCTGAAGCAGCCCCATCAACAGCTGCTCTGGCCTCCTCCAGGTTGTCAAACAGGAACGGAAGCTGAAATACCTCTACCTCGGGAACCAATCCAGAAAAATAGGCAGTGCCGGATACCCCGATATCAATTGTTCCCTGCTGAAGTCCCTGTACCATGGATGTGGCATCACCCAAAGCTGTATCATAATAATCCGTCGCTTTCAGGGTACCGCCGCCATTTTCATTAATATAGTCTACCATAGCTTTTAAACCGGTACCGGTGGGCGTGTTCTCCGCCACAGAACCGGCAAACACACTGAGTTCAATTGCTGCTTCTGCTTTTTTTGCTTCTGTGCCTCCATTATCAGCGGAAGCTGGTTGATTTGCTTTACCACAACCTCCCATACCTAATACAGCTGCTGCCAATAACATATACATTACAGTCTTTCTCATAATAAAATCCTCCTATGGTTTATTTCATTAACGCCGGCAGTAATGTTGAAATGCCGGGTATTAATACAATTGCTATGGTTCCTGCTATAATTGAGGCAATAAGTACCGGCAAATGCGGTATGATTTTATGTATAGGCTGTCCGCCTACAGAAGATGCCACAAACAGGTTAATTCCTACCGGCGGCGTCACCAGTCCAATACATAAGGTAACCACCATAACCACGCCGAAATGAATCAAAGAAATTCCATACTGGGTTGCTGTAGGAATCAATATGGGTGCAAAAATCAGCAATGCCGGCACTGCATCTATGAAACACCCCGCAACAATCAGAATAAATACAACAGCAAACATAAACACAGTCGGGCTTGATATTACAGAAGTAAATCCTTCTGCCACCATCTGGGGTATTCCTGCTCTTGTCAGGACCCATCCAAATGCCTGGGTAGCTGCCACAATAAGCATGATACCCGCTGCTGTCTTGACTGATTTAAATACCACTTTCCCCAGAGATTTAAAATTAAGCTCCCTGTAAACGAACAATCCGATGATCAGGCAATAGAAACAGGCAACGGCCGATGCCTCTGTTGGCGTAAACAAGCCGGAATAAATACCGCCTAAAATAATGGCAGGCGCAAGTATGGCCCATATAGCATCTAAAAATGATTTTGCGGCCCGTTTCAGGCTAAAATGGCCTACTCCCTTGTATCCCTTTTTAATACACTGCCATACTACTACCCCTATGACGATTACCCCAAGAAAAAGTCCTGGCACAAGTCCTGCCAGCAGCATATCACCTACAGATTCTCCGGATGCAACTCCATATAAAACCATAAGTATACTTGGCGGAATAAGTGGTCCGAATATTCCTCCCACTGCCTGGACTGCACTGGCATAGCCGCCGTCATACCCTTCCTCCTGCATGGATGGAATCATGATTCCTCCCACTGCCGCGGTAGTCGCTGCCCCGGCTCCTGTCATAGCTGCAAAAATCATGCTCGCCACCACCGTAACAATAGCAAGACCTCCCGGCAAATGACCTACTACTGTTCTGGCAAAGTTCACAATTCGTTTTGAAATACCGCCGGATTCCATGAGTCCGCCTGCGATTACAAAAAACGGTATGGCCATTAGTGTAAATGAGTCCACCCCTTTCAGCATCTGCTGACCTATGATTATCATAGGTACATCCATAAAAAGTGCCATATAAAGCACTGCAGACAGACACAACGAATATGCAATCGGAACTCCCAGAAAAAGTAATACAAAAAATGCTCCCATTAAAACTGCAATATTCAAGAATCTCTCCTCCTGTCTCATATTTATATTGTTCTTACATTTTTTACAGCAATAATCGTGCCAAATTATATATTCTCTCCAATTTATTTCTTCATTTTTTTCCAAACATATAAATAATACACAATAAAGCTTGTTGATTACAAATAATTTAAATTTTTTGTATTATTCTGTTGTATACCTGTTTCAAAATGTTTCTATTAGATTTCACCATGTCTCAACCACAATTACCCCATAATATAAAAAAAGATGCTCATATCCATCGAAATAAGCATCTTTTCCGTGTATTGTTAATTTTTTCCCAATTGTAGTAATAATTCGTTGCTATTGATGATTTTTGCAACGCATCACTACTGCAACCCATATTTTTTCATTTTTCGCCATAAAGTGGAGCGGTCAATTCCCATGGCCTTGGCGGTCTCGCTCCTATTATATCCGTATTCACTTAACAGGCGCTGGATATACTGCTTCTCCTGCTCCCTTTTGCCTTCCGCATACATCATATAGGAGGGACCGGTCGCGGCCGGCCGCTCTGTATACTCAGTAATTTCTATATCATCCTGCCCCAGTGCTCCTGCCATTTCTTCTTCTGTTATCATATATCCGCTATGAACCACGCTCAACCGCTCAGCTATATTCCTAAGTTCCCTGATATTGCCTGTAAAGGCATATTGCTTAATGAGCTCCTCTGCTCCTTCAGACAAAATAGGCATTTCATAACCGAATTGATTACTGTAGTATTGGAGATAGTAATGGAAGAGAAGGGGGATATCCTCACTCCGCTTGCGCAGCGGAGGAATGTATAATCTAAGAACATTCAAACGGTAAAGAAGATCCTGCCGGAATTTCCCTTCACTCACCTGTCTTTGCAGATTTTTATTGGTGGCCGCAATAATCCGTACATCCACGGATATAACTGAGTTACCGCCAACACGGCGCACCTCCCGTTCCTGCAGCACGCGAAGCAGTTTACTCTGAAATGTCAAAGGAATTTCTGCAATCTCATCCAAAAACAGTGTGCCCTTATGGGCCATTTCAAACAATCCCATTTTTCCGCCCTTTTTTGAACCGGTAAAAGCCCCCTCTACATAACCAAATAATTCACTTTCCAACAGGCTTTCCGGCAGTGCCGCGCAATTAACTGCCACAAAAGCATTTCCCGCCCTTTTGCTGGCATTATGTATGCTCTGAGCAAAAAGCTCCTTTCCGGTTCCTGTCTCCCCTACAAGAAGAACATTGGAGGATACTCCCGCATATCTTCCGGCATTCTCAATGGTCTTATCCATAATATCACTTTTATGGACTATGTCCCGGAATGTATACCGCGCAGCCAACCCTTTATCACTCATCTGCCGGCGTATCTGACTTTCCATCTGCTGTATTCTTGATGCATTCATAAAACTGACCACCAGCCCTGGCATAGAATTTCCTATTTTTACGGGAAGGAAATCCGTAGAAAGAGAATTGCCTTCTCTCAGGTATACTCTATCCACTATGCTTTCACCAGACTCAAAACAGCATTCCGCCTCCTGCTGCATAAACGGAGCAATTTGCCTCAGATAAGACCCCCCCCCCCGTAAAGTCTGCACTGTCGGGAACAACTTTCTTGCTTCTCTGTTTGCTATCTCTATCTGTCCTTTATCATTAACATAAAAAATTCCTGCATTTGAAATTTGAGTAATGATTCTGAAAAGCTCAGACTTTTCTTTTTCCTTCTTAACCTCTTCCGCTATATGAACAGCTTCTTCCAACACATTAAAAATAGTTTCACGGCTGACCTTTATAGTCACTACAGGAATAGGGCCGTTCTTAAGATACAGATAAGTGGAATAGCCGCCAATAATACAGTCACATCCCTGGCTCACTGCCTCGGCAACACAGCATTCCAAATCATGTCCCTGGTCAACCGGATGATAGGAGGTCTCCACCCCGGTAATTTCTTCCATATGTTCGTATTGATACATATGAAAAAACCGACCCACAATCCCCACCTTCCTGCAGTGATACATCTTCTTGGCCTCGCAGAGAGCCTGAACTATATCGTAACCTGTAATTGGAATATTAATAACGGGTTTAGTGGGGTACTGGTGTTTCAGCTCTTCAAGTGTAAAATTACGCCCCACAAGAACATCATATTCCCTCTCCATTTTGTACTGACGAACCATATCAACCGTCATCACTTTAAATTCCACAGTGACCTTGTTTTTTTCAGGATATTCCTTGTATACCTCCTGAACTACCGGTTCTAATTCCGGATATGGCACTACGAATAGTATATCCAATCTGGTGCACCCTCCTCTGTTCATTATAATTACACATGCTGCGCCATAAATTACACAGGTCCTGCAATCTACAGGACCTGTTTACATAGCTCTTATATTTAAAATTTTATGACTGTCCTGCATCCTGGTACATCTTAATGGCCTCCGTAATATTAGATGCCGAACCAGCCTGTATAATTTTGGATAGCTGGGCCAGTTTTTCCGGCTGCAGGAATTCCCTTCCCAGGTATGGACCGTAGGTATCTGCTATGCGTATATTCTGCTCCCTGATACTGCTCTCCAGACTGCGTAGATTGGCGGTTACTTCATCCAGCTCCTGGCTGAGCCGATCCAGCTTGTCCTTATGGCTGGCTATGATTTCATCCGAGATAATGGTTTTTGTCACATTCTCAAAGGTACTCAGAGCATCCTTTTTCCTGGAAGCAATCTCCGACAGCTCCTGCTCAACGCGGGCAATCTCATCGTCATATTTTTCAAGGTCATATAAATCCTCACTCCCATCCTTTTGAATGGTTCTGGTAATAACCTTTATTTTCTTTTGATTTGACCTAAGGTGGTTGCGTATATCCCTGCCCCTCTTAAGTGTGTCCTGATGACGGATTCTGGTCTTATTGCCAATCACCACATAAAGCCCGCCAAACAAAATGACAGCCACAAAATACACCGCCGCCAGATACCAGATAACCCTCTGGGGAATCATAAAATAGATACCGCATGGAATTACCAGAAAGCAGATTACCAGGGTAAGAAGGAAAATCATAATCTCCCTGACCCCTCTGGGGTAGTACAGAGCGTAATAAAAAGTGGTGCCACACCAGGCAGGCACCCGGTTCTTCTGAAGCATTGTCCTCATCTGGACCTTCAGGTCCCGGTTGTGTTCCCGCAGCTCGCTGGTTTCCTCGGCAATCCGCTCCTTTACCCCCTGGCTTTTGGCCTTCTCCCGTTTCGCCCTTGCCTTCCTGAGACGTTCCTGTCCTTTTCCAATCTCCTGGTCATAGCTGGAATTAATCTCATCCAAACGCCTCTTAATCGTCTGATTCACGGAGTCAGACACAGCCTTCTTGGCAGTCTCCAGCTCCCGCTCTTTCATCTCTTCCTCATCCGCCAGCTGGCCGGCCGTATTCTGGTCACAGTTAAGACGGTACACCGCATCCCTGGCATCTGCCAGGAACTTTACATAATCCGTAATTGCCTGTCCCACCTGCATTTCCTCCTTATGGGAACATTTATCATTACGTATAGCTTACTACAAATAATCCCCACGGGCAAGGGATGTTACAAAAAATTCAAATATGGCCAAAATATGACGAACACAGGCACTGCCGGCAACACATTATGGCCGAAATGCCATACACCAGGATATTGCCGGTTTTACCTGGATCCACTGCGCCATTTTACGGACATGACCAAAGAGCAGGCTCCGGAAGATACTTTTTAGTAGCGCTTAACATATCCTTTACAAGCAGTCGGATATCCTGCTCCTCGCATTTCCTTCCTTTAACTTGAGGATCATTCATAAAAGCTTTGACTACCAGCTCCTCATTGCAGGTGAGCGCTGCCTCCAGTATGGTCTCATGATTTTCCACTGCCGGCATAATGAGCTCCTTCACATGCTCAGGCAGATTTCCTGCCAGAATAGGGCGGATGGTATCCCGCTCAAAAATGGCATTTGTTTCCACCACTGCCTCTGCCGGCAGATTACCAATCTGCATTCCTGTATTAGGTATATTCACATTGCTGACCACCCGTTCCAGGCCACAGAGCGCTTTGATAAGAAGAATGCCTTCCTCTCCCGTGGGATTCAGTTCAACCTCCTCTTCCCCGTTCAGAAGCCTTCTACTCTTTTCAAGCCGGTGTTCCAAATCTTCCTTGCGCCACTTCACGCTTGTCAGGGCGAATTTCCATTTTGCCACAGTCCCGGGGTCCTTCAGATACTCATTCCCCGGCATAAACTCTGCCAGATGGCGGTCTCCAGCCGCGGCTATTAAACCAAAGCGCTTGAATAAGTCAAATTTCACCCTATGCGCACAGGCAAAACATGCATTAGCCCAATTGGTATCCCGTTCCGCATAACCTTCCTGGAAATGTTCATCCACATACTTCCTGTACAAAGGGAACAGGTCAATTCCCTTGTAAGACGCATAGTCAAACCAGGTAAAATGGTTGATTCCCAATACATTGACATGGATATCCCTCCTGTTAATGTTTCTTAATCCCAGAACATCCTCTGCCAACCCCTTTAACACCTTCTGAGTGCCGAAAACTTCATGGCAGCATCCAAATGCCTTTATCTGGGGAAATACATGGTACAGTGTCTTTACGCACAAAGACATTGGATTGGTATAATTGATGACCCAGGCATCCGGGGAATACTGTTTGATGGCTTCTGCAAATTGTACATATATAGGTATGGTACGGAGCGCTCTCATCATGCCTCCCGGCCCGGCTGTATCACCTACGGACTGGTATATGCCCAGCCGTTCCGGCATGTGGACATCCACAGCCATCTCGTCAAATGTTCCAGGAAGGATAGAGATAACAACAAAATCAGCTCCTGTAAGAGCTTCCTCCATGCTCATACAGGTCCTGTATAACCATTTACCTGCTGCCTCCTTTCTCTGTGACAGGCGGTTTCCAATGATTTCATTGGCCCTGGCTGCCTCTGTATCAATATCATACAACCGTATGGTACCATCCAGCCTGGGCTCCATGGCCAGGTCTGTCATAAAGGTCCTGGCCCAGCCACGGGATCCGCCTCCTATGTAAGCAATCTGTACATCCTTTACCGCTTCATTTTCACAAATCATTTTAAATGCCTTCCTTTCTCCATGATTTTTCTTATCACTCTAATCTACACTGGACATTATAAATAAATTTAGTATAATTATCTTATTCTATATTGATTAATTTCTGTTGTAATCAACTTATATTTACTATTCCTGATTATATACCATGAGGTACCATGAAGGTACAATGATGTATATATCCAGGATACATCCGGGACAGTATACAGGCATCCGACCCATTCAAGCCTGTTACTTATAAATCATTGTACTTTGTATACAGGAGAACGATTATGGAACAAATCATATATGCTGAAAAGACCGACGGCATCTCCATAGACCGCATCCGCAGGGATGCCGCTTTTTCCATGCCCCGCAAACATCTTCATAATGAATATGAGATATACTATCTGCTGGAGGGAGAGCGGTATTATTTCATTGACAGGAGGACCTGCCATGTAACAGGCGGAAGCCTGGTGTTCATTGACAGAAATCAGATTCACCAGACCAGCCAGGCCGGTCCCTGCAGTCACGAACGAATCCTTATATCCCTTGACCCAAGTCCCTTCTCAGAATTCCTGTCATCTACAGGTGAGATGTCATTGCCGGGCTTTTTCCGCTGTCATTCCGGTATACTTACCCTGGATACGGAAGAACAGGTTCTGGCTGAGTGCCTGTTGGACGATGCGGCTAAGGAACTTCATGAAAAAAAGACTGGATTTAGGCATATGGCCATGTCAAATTTGTCCCGGCTTTTCATTCTTGCCCAAAGGCATATGTCTGGTTCTTCTCTATCTCCCGTCCTTCCCCTGTCTACCCAACCCAAACACAGAAAGGTAGATGAAGTGGCCTCTTATATTATTGGCCATTATGATAACCGCCTGTCCCTGGAGATGATAGCAGACCATTTTTATGTCAACAAATGTTACCTGAGCCGTATTTTCAAAGAAGTATCCGGATTCACAGTAAATGAGTATATTAATATGATACGGATACGCCGCGCCAGAGAGCTTTTGTCAGGCAGCTCCATGAGCATCACGGAAGTATCAGAATCCGTAGGGTACGAGAATATAACCTACTTTGAACGGGTATTTAACCAGTATACCCAAACCTCGCCTTCCAGGTACCGTAAACAATACTGGTTAAAAAATGACTTTTAAAACACCGGATTAGATGTTATACTAAAACATCAGAAACCTATATGTCCGCCAATCGTTTGCGAGAGGAGAAGCTTTATGTTCAGAATGTGGGGAAAATTAATGAAAGACAACCATCTTTTAAAAGATACGGTGGTCTGCATATCTGACTATTCCTTATCCAGAACCCAGATGGTCTTTGATTCCCTGGATTCTATTTGTTATGAATTTGATCTGGAAAAACCCATCTGGCTGGACTCTACTGTAAAGGAATTTAAGTACCATGATAAAGCCAGATTCACACAGGATAATTTTATTGAATCCGTAGATTTTGACTTCCTGGAAATCCAGGTAATTGAAGAATAAAGTGGAGAATAAACGTGAAAAATCTTTTCACAATCGGAGAAATGGCCGACCTGTTCGGCATCAACATACGCACCCTGCGGTATTACGACGAAATCGGTATCCTGCATCCCGAGACAGCGGACCCGGATACCGGATACCGCTATTACTCCACCCGCCAGTTTGAACGCCTGAATACCATCAAATATCTCCGGGCCCTGGGCGTATCCCTAAAGAAAATCGCATTGTTTTTTGAAAACAGGGATGTGGATATCATGCTGGACCTGCTAAAAGAGCAGAAGGCCGAAACCCAGGCAAAAATCAGCGAACTGACACAGATTGAACAGAAGCTGGAATACCGCCTCAAAGCTCTGGAGGACGCAGTTCATACACAATGCGGTGAGATTAGGACCCTTCATTTTGACCAAAGACAGATTGCGTATCTGAGGAAGGATATCAGGCTGGGAGAGGACCTGGAATTCTCACTTCGCGAGCTGGAACGAGCCAATACCCTGGAACCCGTGATGTTTCTGGGCAAGGTGGGCGTTTCCCTGTCCGCCGCCAATCTGAAAGCCCGGAAATTTGAATCATTTTCAGGTATATTCGTACTTCTTGAGAAGGAGGACCACTTTATGGGGGAGGAACAATATCTTCAGGCCGGGGATTATGTGAGCGTGCGCTTTTCCGGCACTCACCAGGAAGCGTCACAGTACTACATACAGCTTTTGGAGTATATGGACCAGATGGGATATGCCTGCTGCGGGGATTCCGTGGAAATCACACTGATTGATGCAGGTTTTACCAATGATACATCCCGGTATGTGACGGAAATACAGATTCCATACTTAAAATGCATGAAAGAATAAATATTTCTTAATGGAATAAATATTTTTAAATTAAATAAGCGTTTCTTATTGACCCTCCAGTAACTGGAGGGTTTATTTTTATTTTTAACAAATGTTATATTGAGGAGATATTCATCATGAAAAACCACAATCTGCTGACAGAGGGCAATGTATTTCACGTACTGCTGGCCTTCTCCGTTCCATTCCTGATTGCCAATATCATACAGGCCCTTTATGGAGCCGTGGATCTTATGGTCATCGGGTGGTACTGTACGCCTGAGAGTGTGGCCGCAGTGTCCACCGGAACCCAGGTAACCCAAATCATCACCAGCATGGTATCCGGCCTGACTCTGGGCGGCACCATTCTGGTGGGGAAATACACCGGCATGATAGATGATGAAAGGACCTGCCGCACCATCGGGACCACCCTGTCCGTATTTGCAATTGTGGCATTGGTGCTGACCATTGGAATGCTTATTTTCAGAGACACCATACTGACTGCCTTAAGGACGCCGGCCGCCTCCATGGATGAGGCCAGACAGTATGTAACCATATGCTTCTGCGGCATATTCTTCATCTGCGGCTACAATGCCATAAGTGCCATACTGCGGGGATACGGCGATTCCCGCAGGCCCATGTATTTTGTGGCCCTGTCCTGTGTGCTCAACATTGCGGGCGATATTATCTTTGTAAAGTATCTGAAATTAGGAGTAGCCGGCACGGCCCTGGCAACCGTCCTCTCCCAGTCCATCAGCATGATATGCTCCATTATCTACCTTAACAGGAAGAAGTTCATATTTACCTTTACCCTTAAGAATCTGCGCATTGACAGGGACAGGCTGAAGGAGCTGTCAATGGTGGGAATCCCCATTTCCTCCCAGGAATGCATGGTTCGGCTGTCCTTTCTCTATCTGACCTCAGTCACCAACCGTCTGGGGGTAAACGCAGCAGCCGCAGTGGGTATTGCCAGCAAATACGACGTGTTTGCCATGCTCCCTGCCACTTCCATTGCCAGCGCCCTGGCAGCTATCACGGCCCAGAACTACGGCGCAGGGAAACCGGAACGGGCAAAGAAGTCCCTGGCAGCCGGTATCGGCTTCGCGGTACTGGCATCCTCGGTCTTTTTCCTCTGGGCCCAGCTGTCTCCCCAGACCATGATTGGTCTCTTTAACACCAATCCTGAAATCATAGAGGCGGGAATTCCCTTCTTCCATTCCTGCAGCTTTGATTATCTGGCCGTATCCTTTGTATTCTGTCTCAACGGCTTCATGAACGGCCGTTCCAAGACAGTATTTACTATGATCAGCTGCTGTTTCGGCGCCCTGGCCCTCAGAATGCCTCTCATATGGCTGGCCTACACCTGCTGCCCGGACAATCTGTTTGTCATCGGGTTGATTGCGCCTGCTGTGTCAGGCTTCATGGCCTTTTATACCCTTCTCTTTGTTATACGGCAGTTAAAACAGGACGGGACAGAACGCCAAAAAGCGCTTACACTCCGCAGGGTCTAAGGAGCTTATATCTCGCAGGTTCTAAGAAGCTTACACATCGCAGAGTCTGATGTAAACCGGCCCAAATCCGGTGTCCCGGATATTTTAGGCAATCGAAAAGCCGCCCTGCTGACTTACCCCATCAGCAGGACGGCCTTTTCTCTGCGCCGTATCTCTATTTAGCTTTCATCCGACTAAGATTATATGGTATGACTGACCAGCCCCCGCAGGCCCGCCCTGTCATTACAGCCTCTTAAGCAGTTCCTCTCTCTGAGCCTCATATCCAGGCTTACCTAACAGTGCGAACATGTTCTTCTTATAGCTCTCCACACCTGGCTGGTTAAATGGATTCACGCCCAGGATATATCCGCTGACACCGCAGGCGAACTCGAAGAAGTAGAACAGTTCTCCCAGATAGAACTCGTTCTGCTCCGGAATCTTAACCATCAGGTTAGGTACATTGCCATCGGTATGGGCCAGTATGGTTCCATTCATGGCGCTTTTATTTACAAAATCAACACTCTTTCCCGCCAGATAATTCATGCCGTCGGTATCCACGTCTTCTTTATTCAGAAGAATCTCAGCAGGAGATTCCTCAACATTGAGAACTGTCTCAAACATGATACGTGATCCGTCCTGGATGAACTGGCCCATGGAGTGAAGATCTGTGGTCAGATCCACTGCGGCCGGGAAAATGCCTCTCTGGTCCTTACCCTCGCTCTCGCCATAGAGCTGCTTCCACCACTCGGACACATAGTGAAGGCTTGGCTCATAATTGGCTACGATTTCAACCGCCTTGCCCTTGCGGTGCAGGATGTTGCGCACAGCCGCGTACTGAAGGGCTGCGTTGGATTCATATGGTGCATCTAAGGCTTTCTGCCTTCCTGAAGCAGCACCCTCCATTAACTTATCAATATCCGCTCCACTTACTGCAATCGGAAGAAGGCCTACAGCCGTCAATACGGAGAAACGACCGCCCACGTCATCCGGCACAACGAATTCCTCATATCCCTCTTCGTCTGCCAGGTTCTTAAGGGCGCCTTTAGCCTTGTCTGTGGTTGCGTAGATGCGCTTGTTGGCTTCTTCCTTGCCATATTTTTCAATGAGCATTTCCTTAAATACACGGAATGCAATTGCAGGTTCTGTGGTAGTGCCTGACTTGGAAATGATGTTGACGGAGAAATCCTTGCCATCCAGTACCTGCTTTAAGTCATGGATATATTTACTGCTGATGCTGTTTCCAACAAAATAAATCTCAGGTGTCTTACGAACGCTCTTGGGCAGCACGTTATAAAAACTGTGCGACAGAAATTCAATGGCTGCTCTTGCTCCCAGATAGGAGCCGCCAATACCTACCACCAGCAGGACGTCAGAATCATTCTGAATCTTTTCCGCTGCCTTCTTAATCCTTGCAAATTCAGCCTTATCATAATCTACCGGCAAATCGATCCATCCCAGAAAATCATTACCGGCGCCAGTCTTCTCCAGCAAGGTCTCCTTTGCACTCATGACTGTGGTCTTAAAATTGGCCATCTCTTCCGCAGAAACGAATCCTGCTGCCTTGGAATAATCAAACATAACTTCCTTTCCCATAACTCGCGCTCTCCTTTTCTTATGTCCATGGACCATGCGTCCATGATTCTGTCAGTGCTGCGGTAAAGCCGCTTATCTCTTAAATTATATCATAATTTCCCTTATAATACCATTTCTTTCTGACCCTGGTAACAAATTCCTGGAAGTCAGCATATTTAGGAAATAAATTCTTTCAGCAATTCCCCCAACATTCTTTTTTGTTCCGGATTTAAATCCTGAAGCCAGTTATCCTTTGACTTCTCTTCCTGCTTTTCCCTGCTGGCAGCAGTCTGCTCCAGCCCCCTTCTGTTATTACTATTTGAACGGCGGTCTCTTCCTATGGAACGCAGATTAGCCGGCTCCCTGCGGTCCTCCTCGGCTGTAACGGCAGGCACATGCTCCGCTGTGCCTTCCCGGTTCATTCGCGGCCACATCACATTTTCCAGATAGTCCTGGAGGCAGGTAAGGAGCTGCTGTCTCCTGGATTCCAGGTTGACTCCGTAATCCACCAGCATGGTAAACATGCCGGCCAGGATGCCTGTGGTGCCGTACAATACTATATAGTAGTTATCACTTCTAAACCAATAAGAGAGAAATGCTGCTCCGCCGCCTGCCAGGAAGCAGAGAAGTGTCAGCTGCCCCGACAGGTTGTCCAGTCCCTTTACGGACATTCCAAAGGTCCGCAGGCTGTACATCTGGCGCTCCAGATATACACGTGTGTTATTCATTCCCTGATTCATACGATATGTATCTTCTGCATTCTGTTTCAATCCGCGCAGATATTTGTTCTTAGTCAATGCCATATTGGTGCTTTCTTTAATTAATCGTTTGTAGAAGCTTCCTGCCATCAGCCTGGTAAATACTCCAGCCAGGCAGATTGCTGCCAGCACGTACAGTGCCTTTCCTGTTTGTAAAAAGCTCATCATAGTAAAAGCTCCCCTTTCTTCCCGGAATCCATCCCGTTTCTATATAATATTATTTTTTGGCCCGGGCTGCTGGCTGCAGCCGCTGCCTGGTTTGGGAAGCGCCCCTGCAGTCAGGCGTTTCCCGGTAAAATCTATTATAGCAACGGATTTTGATTTGGGAAGTTGAGAGTCCCTAGAATCGTTCGCCAAATTCTCCTAAAAAACGATTCTGAGAGGTAAGATTTTGCTTTAGACAGTTAAGGTATACGCCAGGATCCTCTGTCTGCATCCGGACGCTGTTCCTGGCGGGTTTCCCGGTCTGCACGCTTCTCCGGGCCGGGTTCCTGGTCTGCACTCTTCTTCGGACCGGGTTCCTGGCCTGAGCGCTTCTCCTAGCCGTTTTCCCGGTCTGCACGCTTCTTCGGGTCGTTTTCCCGGTCTGCACGATTCTCAGGACCGGTTTCCTGGTCTGCACTATTCTCAGGGCCGGTTTCCTGGTTTTCATGCTTCCTATGAACAGATTCCCGGTTACCACGCTTCTCCTGGCCAGATTCCCAGTTTCCATGCTTCTTTGTGACAGCTTCCCGGTCTCCATACTTCTTATGAACAGATTCCCGATCCAACCGTTTTTTCATAATCCAGTACACTGCCATACCGGCCGGAAGGAACAGCCGAAATTCCCTGCTGCCATTCTCATATGTAACATACCGGCTGAGCCGGACTGTGGCTGCCGACCAGTTGACCTTAAATTCCCACGTGTTTGGTGTACGAATAACGGAAAAACCCATAGACAGATAGGCTATTAATATCAATATAATCCATCCCCATTTATATCTCGGATTCTGTCTGTAACATATGACAGCAGTCGCAATGGTAGAGAAAATCATGATAAGTGACAACAGGAACAATCCCCATTGAAATACATTCCAATGACTGATGGAGCGCAGCGTTCCCTGCGGAGCTAAGGATACATTGTCCCTAATGATAAAACTGATGATTCCCTGGTTTCCATCTGACGATTCCATTCTATTAAGGATTGCCGTAAACCGCTGCCCATCCTCTGTTTTTATTCCGTAGCTGCACTCCACAGATTTAGTTTTTACACCGTTTTTAGTACTGGTCCGGATATTTAACCCCTTCTTTTTAAAAGAATCTAACTGACTTTTGCCCCATATATCCACATTTTCCTGTATTTGCCTTTCCATATGTTCTTCCGGTACCGCTCCTGGCATATACAGAGAACGCATGGCATCTCTGTCCCCCTGGGATGCTGCCGACGTCATCTGTTCCAGATACTGGTCTGCAACTATTTCCCTATCAAAAAAGAGAGTCACTCCTTTATATAGGAAAAAAGCTGCAATGCAAAGAAATACTCCCACAACAACAACCGCCGTTCCCCCAAATATCATCCACTTCTTTTTCTTTTCCATACCATCCCCCTCTCTTATAAAACAGACCTCTGAATCTTGTCACATCCAGAGGTCCGATTATTAATGAGTCATGCGTGTATTGTTTATGAGTCTGCTGTTTGTAAGTGTACCATTTATAAGAGTTCTATTTATAAACATTCTATTTATAAACATGTCATCTATGCCATCTATAGGGCTGTTATTCATGAATACAAATAATATAAATCTGGCTATCAATCAACAGTTATCTGAATCAAATAGAGCGTACAATCTCAGTAAGCAGATTAACGCTGTGAATAATGGCCTTAGCCTCAAAAGCAGGGTAATCTACTGTGGCACTGTCATCTGCCTTATCAGAAATCGCCCTCACAATGAGGAATGGGATGGAATTGAGGTAGCAAGCCTGGGCAATGGCTGCCCCTTCCATTTCTGTACAGTATCCTCCAAAGGTATCTGTCAGCCACTTCTTTTTTCCCTTATCAGAAATGAACTGGTCTCCAGTCACCACTCGTCCTACGAAGGTATGGATGTCCGGATTGACTTTGGAACAACATTCCTCCGCAAGATGTATAAGACCTTCATCTGCCTTAAAAGCCAGGGTCTCCACCCTGGGTATCTGTCCCGGTTCATAGCCAAATCCGGTTGCATCCATATCATGCTGAACTGCATCGCTGGAAAGCACAATGTCCCCAATATCAATCTCTGCCTTCAGGGAACCTGCTATTCCTGTATTTACCACACCTGTTACACCATATATATCTGCCAGAATCTGGGTACACATAGCTGCATTGACCTTACCGATTCCGGAACGGACCACCACTACCTCTTTCCCCTCCAGCTTTCCTTTATAAAAGTCCATGGCAGCCCTTGTCTCCACCTGTACATCTGTCAACTGCGCCTTAATCATAGCCACTTCCTCGTCCATGGCTCCAATAATTCCTAGCATAATTACCTCCTTCTGTCTTGTACTATTCTTCTATTATATAGGAAGCCCGCAGATTTTCAAGTTCAAAGCTTGTTCTCACTTGACATTATCTTTTGCATAAGGCATAATCGGATATACACGAATTTATCACAGGAGGCACTACACATGAGATTTAAAACACAAGGGGTCTGTTCCAGGGAGATATCCTTTGAAGTAACAGATAATAAACTGACCAATGTCCAGTTTGTAGGCGGCTGCTCCGGCAACACCCAGGGCCTGTCCCGGCTCATCGAGGGCATGGACGTAGATGAGGCCATCCGAAGACTTGACGGAATCCAGTGCGGTCCCAGACCTACGTCTTGTCCGGATCAGTTGGCTCGGGCGTTGAAGCAGTTTAAGGGGCGGTAATATAAAAACAGAATTATATGGTATAAAACGAGCTCTCTGTCACTAAGAGATTTTATCACTTCTTAGTCACAAAGAGCTCTCAATTTTATAGGTTTAATATATAGAACTTTATATAATTATTACAAGCTCCCCATCATTTAACTAAGATACCTGCTGTCGTTGGGCTAAATCCTTCAAAACGTCCATCAAGGACTGCTCCAAATACCCCCCTAAGACGATAATAATATCCCTTAGGCTGATTCTTAAAAATCATATTAACTTCTGGTTCGGTAATTCCATTTGGGTAATCCTTTAAATAAAATTCTGCATCATAAAAAGTTACTTGACGCCATCTTTCCGCATCTTCATCCCACTGATCCAAATATACTGTAATATAAGCTTCATCAACCGGAACCTCCATATATGCTTTTGCAAAAACTCCAACATCACCATTTCCTTCATCAGATATTATTAAATCCGCAGCGGAAAAAAAGACTCCCCTTGGTTTTGGTAATTCTGTCACTCTACTACTTCTTATTTGTGGCGCTAACAACTCCGACTCAATGTTCACTGATGTAAACTTATCAGGATTATACGGTGCTGCCATTGCCGTCATAACTACCATATTCATTACTAGAATTGTACTAATTAGCACCTTAAAAAGTCTTCTCATTACTTACTCTCCCTCTTTTGTCAATATGTCAACCTCTCAACAATTTCCTTAAATTCTTGTATTTCAATCGGTCCCCATAAACGATAGTATTTTCCATCATCAACAAAAGATATTTCGTTTCTAGAGGAACCATCTTCTAATGTTGCTATCTTTATATCAATATCCTTATTTAACCACTTATTTTTTACTGATATGATTTCTTCTCTATCAGATTTATAATCATATGATACCTTCTTATTAAACTTAGATTGGATAAAATAAACAAACTCATCATTATAAGTAAAGCAGAGCCTTGCATACCCATCTTTTATATATACATCTAAAAAGTACATATCGGATGGAATGTATCCCAACTTTAATGGCTGAATCCCCAACTCTTTTTCTATAAGATTATAAGCCTCTTCCTCACCATTCACATCACCTTTATAAAAATCATTAACAAATACTGTTTGTTGTCCATCCCCCAACTCCTTCTCCCGATAAAAATACGACTTCGTCCCCATAGCCACCATACATCCACTCCCTGCCACAAGACAGGCAATTAAACCAATCGCAGCCAACCGCTTCCATCCAAACCTTGGTTTGATAACCTTGGGGTGCTCCGGTTGGTCGGATTCCGGTACATTCTTTGACTCAGCTCTTTCTTCCTGTATCCTTGCCCAGATTTTCTCAAATTCATCTGGGGATGGGGATGGAATGGGAAGGGGGACGGCCATATTCTTGACTGCTTCTAATTCTTTTAACAGTTCTTCATCTGATATATCGTCCGTTCCCCAAATGGGGCAGTCCATAGAATTGTCCTGTTCTGAATCTCTTTTATAATCTCCCACGTGACACCTCTGTTTACCAAATCTCCTAAAGTTCCCTTTGCCTTTAGGGTTGACTTTTTGCGTTTAATGCTTACTATAATAGTAGACGTTTATGAATGCCGGTTTCCCCCGCATATCATATACTTTAGGAGGTTTTTATGAAAAAAATTATTTTAACCGGCGGCGGTACTGCCGGACACGTTACCCCCAATCTGGCCCTGCTCCCTTCGTTAAAGGAAGCTGGTTACGAAATCCGCTATATCGGTTCATACCAGGGCATGGAACGCAAGCTGATTGAAACTGCAGGCATTCCCTATGATGGCATATCCTCTGGCAAGCTGCGCAGATACTTTGATATCAAGAATTTTTCCGACCCATTCCGCGTCGTCAAGGGTTACGCGGAAGCCAGACGGCTCTTAAAACGCCATAAACCGGATGTAATCTTTTCTAAGGGCGGTTTTGTTGCAGTTCCCGTGGTCCTTGCTGCCAAACACTACAAAATCCCTGTCATCATACACGAATCCGATATGACGCCTGGCCTGGCCAATAAAATCTGCATTCCTTCCGCCCTTAAGGTTTGCTGTAACTTCCCGGAGACCCTTAAGTACCTTCCATCCGACAAGGCTGTACTGACAGGCTCCCCTATCCGTGCAGAGCTGCTCCAGGGTGACCGGCTGTCCGGGCTCTCGTATGCCCACCTGTCTGCCGGCAGACCTGTACTCCTTGTCATAGGCGGAAGTTTGGGCTCTGTAGCCGTAAATACAGCGGTCCGTAATATCCTCCCCAGGCTTCTGTCCAGCTATCAGGTAATACATATCTGTGGCAAAGGCAATCTGGACGAAAGCCTGATAGGAACAGCCGGATATGTACAGTATGAATACGTTGACGCTCCCTTAAAGCATCTTTTTGCGGCAGCCGACCTTGTCATATCAAGGGCAGGGGCTAATTCTATCTGCGAGCTCCTGGCACTGCGCAAACCGAACCTGCTTATTCCTCTGTCAGCCGCGGCCAGCCGCGGAGACCAGATTCTCAATGCTAACTCCTTTGCAAAACAAGGATTCAGCAAGGTTCTGGAAGAAGAAGCATTGTCTGATGACTCCCTGTTTGATGCCATTAACGATTTATACCTAAACCGCAATTCCTATATACAGGCCATGGAGCAGAGCAGTCTGAACAATGCTGTTAAAACAGTTGTATCTCTCATTGAATCATGTGTAAAATAACGTTAGGGCCAATTATCACTTTTTAGCAGTTCCTCAAGATATTTCCTGATACGGCTGACTCTGGAATAGCATGCCTTTTCTGTAATATTCAGCATAGCGCATACTTCCCTTGTCGGCCGTCCTTCTATCAATCTGAGCGTCGCGACCTGACGCCAGTTTTCAGGCATCCTCTCGATTTCCTTAAGAAGCGCCTGACATCTCTCTTTGCTGACTACATAATCCGGCAGATTGGCAGCCTTATCGTGTGCCGGATAATCTTCACTGTTATATGCCTCTTCGTCCAATTCCCCATAGCTCCTGTACTTCATTCTTCGGTGAAAGTCCATACACCGGCTCTTCAGAATACGTATCAGCAACGCCCTCTTACTTTCCTCAGACATATCCAGGGAATATTTATAGCGGGCATATGAAACAAATGTATCCTGTACCACATCCTCAATATAATCTACAGGAATATCGTTGACATAAGCTATCCTTCTCAGGTATACCTCATATTCCAGATACATTTCTTCAAACAGTTTTTTATCTTCTGTATCCATCTTCTCAATCTTCATTGCAACTACAGACAGCCTTTGATTTTATCCGCAACCTCTGCCAATTCCTCCGGCGAAGCCTTTCCCGGAGTCCAGCTGACTATGTCTGGACCTCCCTCATATCTTGGAATCACATGCATGTGGAAATGGAAAACAGTCTGCCCGGCTGCTTCTCCATTATTCTGAACCAGATTGAATCCCGCGCATCCAAGAGATTTCTTCATCGCAGAGCCAATCTTGGCACCCAGAGGAAGTACCTTGGCGGCTATATCCCCATCCAGTGCGCATACATCTGCAAAATGCTGTTTTGGAAGGATAAGGGCATGTCCTCTGGACGCTGGTCCCAAATCCAGAATCACGCGAAAATCCTCATCCTCATACAGAGTGGTTGACGGAATCACCCCTCCTGCTATTTTACAAAAAATACAATTGTCATCTGTCATTCTGAAAATCCTCCTTCCGCTGCGGTTAACACAGCCTGCATTCTATCCAGCCATACCGGAAATTCTGGCAGCATCTTTTCTCCTGTAAAGCAGGATACCTAATATGAAGCCGGAAATCAGGCCCCCTATGTGAGCCATATTGTCCACTCCTGCTGAAGTAAACCCATGATAAAGCGTCAGCAGAACCATAAAGCCCAGCTGCCTGTTGGTTAGTCCGTCCAGCTGACCATGATGAATGGCAATCACATAGACCAGACCGCCTACCACACCGAAGATTGCGCCTGAAGCCCCCGCGGACACACTGGCCTGCCCTGTCCGTACCTGGACAGCCAGGGATATACTGTTGGCAGCAACACCGCTGGCAAGGTAAAATATCAAATACTTGATATGACCCAGCGCCCTTTCCATCTTCTCTCCAAGCACCAGAAGCACCAGCATATTATTTGCCAGATGGCTGACTCCAAAGTGCAGGAACATGGCAGTAAACAGCCTGTAATACTCTCCACCAAGGATAACAAAAGGCGCAAATACAGCCCCGTGTTTTACCATGAATACGCCATCCTCCGTGGAGCCGATGGCCTCCAGGTACAGAAATACCAATACGTTGACTGCTGCCAGCGCAATGTTGACATATGGCCTGCTCCTGTTTATGCCCGTAACCATCCGTATTCCTCACATCCTCAATGATATATAATCTTAGCATACTTTAAAGGACTTGTTAAGTGGCTTTGACGCAATAAAGTTATTTTTTATGCCCCCACCCCACTGTTATTTACTATTTCTGCAACCACACTCACACAATTGTCTTTTAAGATAAACGAAACATACTGGGTTACTCTGTGCTGTTAATAAAAAATATATCCGCAGTCAGCTATAAATATCTGGTCTCCCGGCTCCAGCTGCGTTGTCTCGTTTGCCTCCAGCAATCGTCCTTTGACCCTGGTACCATTGGTAGAGTTAAGGTCCGTTACAGTATAACTCCCATTGTCCTCGTCTAATCTTATGTGAAAACGGCTGACTGTATCTTTCAAAAGCACATAGTCTGCTAAATCCTTGTGTTTGCCAATCACAAATGGATAATAGGATATTACAATGTCCTCATCCGAACCATTGAGGGCAGATAAACGCCGGACTTCCTCCCCTTGTGCTGGCCGCTCTGATAAAAGCACGGTCTGAAAGCACTCTCCGGCGCTGCTTTCCGGCATTTTCTGCAAATACTCATTTTTATCCCCATTCATATACGCAGTAGATGGTTGATTACCTAAATCCTCGTTTTCGTCATCTTCATCCTCATACAAAATTCTCCATGGGTCCTGCTCATCATCTGAACCTGCCCCATCTGCCTTTGCAGCCCTATGCCCAATGAACAGCCTATACAGATTCATGGCTGACAGCATAAACAGCAAGCCTCCGTCGATTGCTGCCAGCAGCCTCCAGTTGTCAATGACCATTGTCATCCCTCTGAACATCCACAGTGCGGATGGACAAAGTACTGCCGCTGACAGCCATACGATAAACTGCCGTCTGAAAGTGGTTCCTTTCCATTCAGGTTCAGTCCGGCCTGAGCCTTCCTGTTTTATTTCACACCTTTCCAATTTACCCTTTTCTTTTTTTCTCCGCTTCTCCCCCCTGTCACTGTTATGCTCTTTCTCTGTCTCCCCGCTTTTTCCTTTCCCCTTCCCTGTAATACAATCTCTATTTTGCTCATTCCCCTGTTCTTTCCCTTGTTCCTTCCCTTGTCCCTTCTCCTTCAGCCCCTTCTCCCAATGATCTGTTTCCTGTAGTCCTCCCTTCTTTATATAATCTCCCTCCGGTTCGCTCAATAACTCATGTTTCTTCCCTTTCCGCCGTTCTGACGCAATCAGCCCCAGCAAATCATCCATTCCGCAGTTTTCCTTAAGGCTCTCCTGATAAAGTCCATAAGCCAGGACTACGCTCTCCCTGTCTTTATGATTTATCCTCTTCAGTATATATTGCAGGAGGCGGCTCAGTTTACCCTGGAAATCATCCTGAACACCAGGGATCAGGCACAAACCGGTCTGGAATAATTCCGGCTCCACATAAATATATTCCGGTTCCAGCAGGACACCCCCTGCATCTAAAAGATATTCCTCCATACCACTTAGCGCTGCATGTATCTGGATTAATAACTGGCATATCTCTTCTCTGGTTATAAAACGGGTTTCCAGAAGGCGGCTTAACGGTTGTCTGGAGGTAATGTCATAACAATATAAGGGCAGTCCATCCTGGTATGTTATGTACATCCTTAACAGTCCACGAATCTCGTTGTGGGCCAGCATTCTGGCTTCATATCCAGCTGTGGCCTCTGCCACCCCCGCTACCAGGTAATTGCGTTTTGCTTCTCTCCTGTAGCTAATTTCCATCTTCTTTAACCAGCCCTTCAATTAAAGTAATCTTGCGCAGAAATGTCTCCGGCCGGAACCTTCCCGCCTCAATCTCTCTTTTCCATTTTCCCCCTCTGCCTTCTCCGTATATCCTCTTCCCTTTTTCCTTTATAGCCAGATCGCAGTCAGGAAAGAACATGAGACGGCCTAAATGTTCCTGCGCCCCGGACACAGAGGCTTCCAGCTCCTTTGCACTTCCATGACGGCCCTTTTCCAACGCCTCATGCAGACCCATGGCGGCCTTGGTCTCATCATGAATACGGCATGCCTGCTGGAGCATCACCGCTATGGACAGTAATACCATGGCCATAATCCATGCGGCCTCAACCGTAAGACTTCCCTTAAGCGTTTTTTCCCTCATAGGAACATCACCCCGATTCCTGCCGGGATCAGAAATGGAAGAAGAGGAATGCGCAGCCTCCCCCTGTCTGTTCCCTGTATAATCCCTTTAAATACTAAAACCATAGATAGTAAAAAGCAAATCCCCAAGCCGCCTGCCAGCAAAACCAGATTTTTCAATGCACCCAGATAAATGCCCGATATCAGAAAAAACCATCCATCCCCCTTTCCCACAGCCTCGTTTGTTATCCGGGATAAAAACAGCAATCCCGCTCCTACAGCCATGGCCATGGCTGTATCTATAATCTGGCCCGACACCAAGTACGAAGGTATCTGGTGTCCCGAATCCCGGTATATGATTGCCGCATCCAGCACAATATACATGCATCGCAGAACCGCGCCCGCGGCTCCGGACATCACAATCAGGCTGAGTTTTATTCTGTGATTCCTCATATCCTGCCAGGCTCCAATTGACAGCGTCATAAGAAATCCGCAGCGCAGCAATACTCCGGCTATGTCATGTCCTGCTGTTAATTGTTCCGTCAAATCCCCATTTAATATGCCCAACAAATAACACCCCCGTCTCCCACATCACTTTCCTCTGCAATAAGAACACTCCCCCAGATATTCCACCTGCGTCAATGGAACCTCCTGAACATACGCAATGATGGACCGGCAGCTTTTAGACACATGGTAGCTTGAACCATATGGCATGACATAAACCGTACCGCTGCTCCCCATACTGCCGCTTCCCGCGCCCCCGCTTCCTGTGCCTCCGCTTCCCCCACCGCATGTCCCACAGGAAGAATACCTTCCTCCTGCCTCATTCCGCAGTTCCCCCACAGCCCCTAAATCCACTGCCTTTAAATCATTGTACAGATAGTGGCAGGTCCTTAAGCGGTGATAGCGGGTGGAGTTTTTTCCAATGTATACTATCTCATCTTCTTCTCCATTCCCATCCCTGTCACCATCCCCAAAACGTCCCCCATCTGCCCCATTCCACATTCTGCGGCTGCATACCTGTTCCACGGGAATGCTGCTGACTCCTAATACGGAAAAGGGAAGACGCATCCTATATCTCATCACGATATGGACCATCTCATCCTCCCCTATGTCCGTCCCCTCAAATGATACGGCTTCCACCCACTCCCTGTTAATCTCTCCCAATATTCTGGCGGAAGCATAAGCTGCTGCCAAAACAGAGGTGGCTGTATCCTCTGCTCTTCCCACATCCACCTCTGCACCTCCTTCCTCTGCGCTACGGAAACAGTATTCCACATAGGCATACTGACTCAGCTCCTCCCCCACGGATTCCATTACAGCCTGTATCTGTCTCTGACGGTCCAGCATCTTCATAGGCATAATCAGACAGAAACAAAAGAACAGGAACAGGGACAGACTGAGAGCAGCCTCTACGGAGAGACTCCCCTGCATCTGGCAGGAGTTCCATGATAATGCCCTTTTTCCATGGAACAGTCGACAGCATTTACGTACTTGGAGAGGTGCGGTTGTATTTATTTTTGCTGTTTTTTTATATGGACAATACGGATTTGATTTTTTATTCTGCACCAGAAAAAAGGGCATCATCATGAACCTCCTTTCCCCATTCCTAAAAATTTACAGTTCCCGTCTTTATGGGCTTTTGTAGTCTTCCAGGTAGCTCCCGGCTACAGCCATACGCGTGTCATATGCGTAACCGTCTTCCCGTCCCCGGCTTTTCCACAATCCATTTGAAAAAAACACATGTTTTCCACTGACAAGAGCTTCTGCATCCACCGTACATACACAGTTTGCCAAAGAAAATCCAGGCTGCTTCACCGCAGTGACAATCTGCATTACATCCATCATCCGGTAAACCAGATCCGTGTCATAAGCGCCGAATATAAGTATCCGCAGATAGCCCTTATAATCAGCTCCGCTTCCATTTCCTCCTTCTTCATCAATCAGGCTTCCGCTCCTTCCCATCTCCAAAAGTCCGGCCAAATCCAGTTTCCAGTCGGATCCAGTCTTAAAGACCGGTACCCTTTTCCCTTCCAGAAGGTACCGCACATCCAGCAGAGCCTCTCCCAGAGCCCATACTGCCATGATAAAAAATGCCACCACTGATACAAGTGGCAAAATCCCGGTCCCTCCCACAATGGTCAGAGCCAGATTACGCGCTTCCTGGCGTTTTCCGGCATCTGACAGAATATGTACCAGATTGAGTCCCTCTCTAAATGCAACCAGGCGCGCCGCCACACCGCTTAAATTGTCCCTGTCCTTTTCCTTTCCATGAATGATATATTCTAGCTCATAAAATTCCCCCTTCTGCATCTCTTTTTTAAACCCTTTAAAAAAACGAATATCATATTCTCCAATCAACAGGCGCTGTATCAGTGTCCTGACTCCGGTCAAAAAGCCAGTGCTCTTAGAATCTCCATCCTGGTCTGTTTCCTTCCATCCACCGCCGTCTGTTTTCCTCTGGACGGACGGTGTGCCGGAAAGCCTGAGGGCTGTCCCAGAAACAACGGTTCCCTCCGGTAATACTAATTCCAGCATTTCTCTTCCTGCCATATTTCCTACTTGTTCCAGAAAACCTTCCTTTTCCTTATCCCGGACCCCGAATTCCACTCCCAGTGTAAGCATGCCGTACTGGGACCAGCGCGCCCTTACCGGCTGCCATAAGGCATCCTCGTCCAGCTCATCGTCCTCATCCTCCGGCTCCCAGCTGCTGATATACTCCATTACCGCCTCCGCCATATCAATCACATCCCTAATCCACAGTATCCTGTCCCGGCTCAGATTTGTCAGCGCCTCAACCTCCCTGCGGCGCTGTCCATCCTGGGCCGCATATGCCTCATACTGGCTGATTTCCTCCTCCAGGCCAGCCCTCACATCCTCACTCAGGTCACTGGCTTCTTCCAAAAAACGTTCTCTGCTGTCTGCCAATTTCTCATACAATTCATCGGCCCGCTTTTCATAGGAGTTTACCTGGCCTGGAAGCCGTTCCAGCTCCCGTATCAATTTATTGGCCTGGGATACAAATCCTCCCCCATCCAGCTGGTCCAGGCAGCCTTTCCCCTGTTCCCACCGTTCCCTCTGGGCCAGAAGTGTACTGTTGATTATCTCCAGCGCCTTTTCCACCTTTACAGCTTCCCTGGAATGGGCGGCATATAGTTCTGAAACGCGGTTAACACTGTTTCCCTCTTTCCAGGCCTCCAACAGCTCTGATGCGCCGGCTTCATCCAGCTCGTCCCAATCTGCATCCAACAGACCATACTTCATATAATCCAGTATTTCCTGTTCAAAATATCTTCCGTCCCCCTGGGTAAGATCCGTCATATCTGTTATCCGAATCTGCTCCGCCTTCATGGGATACCAATTTTCAGCCTCCATATAGGGCCTCATAAATTCCCTGAACTCCTTCTCCAGTGTCTCTGCCTTGTCATACTCAAGCCCCAATATCCGGTACTTATTCCACAGTTCCCGGTGATACTGGGCCATAAGGGAGTCTGCGGATGAATCCACAGCCATCCGCAGATAGCATCTGGCGCCTGCTGTGCGGGCCGATTCCACAATCACACACAGCAGTGCGCAGACACTGAACAGTATCATTGCCAGAAATACCGTAATCTCACCTTTCCTGCACATTAATACACCTCTTTTGACTGGCTGTTTATCTCCTTAAAAATATTTTGGAGTAAGGTGGTTATCTGCTTTTTAAAGATAATGACCAAGCCTATAAGAACCACCAATACCAACACCAGCTCAATCACTCCCACCCCCTGTTCGTCCTTCCAGAACTCCCTGATTTCCTTTCCTAACTTCATTACGCTCCTCCTTATATTTTATTTGAACTCCATCAGTGCCGGAACAGCGATCATGACCATGACCACGGACAAGAGAATAAACAGAGGAAGCAGCAGTTTTGTCCCTGCTTCCTCTCCCAGGCGCCTGGCCTGGTGTTTTCTCTGTTCAAATGCATCTGTCATCTCTGTACGCAGCAGATTCCTGAGATTCTTTGAACCATTTTTACGGTTCTGCTCCAGCAGACCTCCCAGTTTCATATAAGACTGAAGCCCGCACCGCCGTCCAAACTCCTCAAATGCCTTGCCCTCCGGCACTCCCCCCTTCATCTGACAACTGGTTTCATACATTTCTTCATATACATACCGTTTCCTGCGCCTTCCCTGCTCCACCATCATTTTGTATTCCAGGGCAATCTTATCCCAGGCTGTGCGGATACTCATGCCTGCGCCGAGAAAAATGGTCAGCCTGGACAATACCTCCGGGTAATCCAGCGCCAGCTGGCGTTTTCTCTCCTCTGTCCTGTTTTGCTGCCTGGCCTGGTCCCCGAAAAAACATAATACAGCTCCTGCCACCCCCAATCCCATCACAGGAACAAACACAGACTCCTCCGGCAGGCTGTATTTCAGGCTCTGACCCTGATATTCCTCCGGAAGCTTCATATAAGCAGTGTAGGACTGCAATTCATCCTGGCTCTTAAGAAATTCCACAAATGCTTCCTCCGTCTGTTCCTGTTGCGTAAGCACCGGCGGCTTTACGCACACAGACAGTTCATACTCCTCCGGCCAGTTCCCCTCTGTCATGCGCACATGCAGGCTGATTTTGATTCCCTGTTCGCCTATCCCCCTCTGTTTCAGCTCCTGCACATGCAGTTCACCGAAGGAATCCAAAAGCTCCGGCTCATCCGATTCCCACCTGAGCCTTATTCCATAGCTGTCCAGATATGTAAGCAGGTTCAGATCCTGCCTTACATCCTCAAGAGACGGATTATTCCCAAGTATGAGCTGCGGAAGCTGGACCATCACAGCCTCATAAGTCTTATGTGCCTCCTGTTTTGTATACATCCTTTCTGACAGGACCATTTCCACAGGAACCTCCTTCTCCCCAAGCCCCTCCACTATCAGGCTGTATGTCTGATCCCCCTGCCCATAATTTCCCCTGGCCAGGGTATCTCCTTCCAAAAGCGCACTGTCTGTACGCTGCCACAACTGAGCCGCCATTCCTATGAAAAGGCCAGCCATAAGACAAAGGATCTGCTTCCGGCCAATCCAGGCATGAAGCCTCTCTGCCGGTCTTTTTCTCACCTTTATCGTCCGCCTCACCTGCCTTTCACACCTCAATGTCCAGTATCTTACCGGCCAGAACCAGCGCACCCGCATAGGCCGCCAGACACATGGTCATCACACTCCGGCCCATCCAGGTACCGTACATCACGCTGAAAAAACCAGGGGATGTAAGGTCAATGTAGAGCACAATCAAGAACGGTATCAGATTCATAATTCTCTGTTCGAAAATCCTGGAGGCAAGCATGGTGTGTATCTCTTCCTTGACCTGTACCTTGTCCCTGATAATTCCCGCTGTCTGCCGGATGATTTCCACCAGCTCGCCTCCGCTTCGTTTAGCCGCTGACAGGACCTGGGCAAAATTGTCCACATCCTCCACTCCGCTGCGCCGGCCAAAATCCATAAACAGCTCCTCTGCCGGACGGTTCATCCGGATTCCATCGGAGAGGATCCGGAATTCTTCTGTAATCATCTCCCTCCTTCCAAACAGTATTTCCAGCTCCTTTATGCTAAGGGTAAGTCCGTTTTCCAATGAATACCCTGCGCTCAGGAAGGAGGACAGAACCTGGATTCCCTCCTTGAACTGCAGTTCCAGCCGCCGGGCCCTCTCCTTCTTCAAATTCGATCTCCTGTATAAAGGATAACAGGCTCCAACAGGCATCAGAATCAGGAACACCACCACACTGCGGTAAAAGACATAGGATGCCAGCCCACAGGCTCCCACCCCCAAAGTTCCGTATAACAGCCACTCTCCGGCAGTAAGTCTGTAGGTACTGTAATCCACCCGGTCGGGAGGCCTGGCCCTGGGAACCTTCTTTTCCGGTTTCCTCCTGGCAATTTCCTGCCTAACCAGGTCCCGCCTGTGTCCTTCCCCCTTTCTGACAAAGCCGGTCCTCCTTACCGTCGTATTCAAACAATGGTTCCAGCTCCACCTCTCCATTCTGCAAACCTCCTATTCTCATAATGGATAAAACTCTTCTTTTCCCATCCTTCAGCCGGCCCAGATGGACCATGATGTCCAGGGCCGACACAATCTGGCTCCTGATTGCTGCCAGCGGAAGGTCCGCCGCCATCAGCACCATGGTTTCCAGTCTGCTTATCATGTCCCGCGGGCTGTTCCCATGACCTGTGGAAAGACTTCCGGGATGGCCTGTGTTCATTGCCTGGAGCATGTCCAAAGCCTCCTTCCCCCTCACTTCGCCCACTACAATGCGATTGGGGTTCATGCGCAGAGCCGCCTTAATCAGCTGGCTCATGGTAATTTCTCCTTCTCCCTCCGTATTGGCGTTTCTTGTCTCCAGACGCACAAGATTTGGAACCTGTGTTATCTGCAATTCAGCAGAATCCTCAATGGTTATTACACGCTCACCGGAGGGTATGAAGGATGACAATGCATTCAGGAATGTGGTTTTTCCGGAGTTTGTCCCTCCGCTGATAAACATATTGCATCCATCCTCCACCAGCTGCTCCAGAAAGCCGGCTGCCTCTGTACTTATGGCTTTGAAACGAATCAGCTTTTCCATGGTAATCGGGTCAGGGAATTTCCTTATAGTAACAACAGGACCATCAAGAGCCACAGGCGGCAGAACCACATGGACCCTGGAACCATCTTCCAGCCTGGCATCCACCATAGGAGAGGACACATTCACCACACGGTTGACCCTGCTTACAATCTGCTGTATGATATCCTCCAGCTGTTCCGGCCTCTCAAAATTCCTGTCCCATAATTCCATTCTTCCGTTTCTCTCCATAAATATCTTTCCTGCTCCATTCACCATGATTTCCGACACGGAGCTGTCGTCAATAAGCTCCTGCAGGATATCCAGACGACGGAAGCTGTCAAAGAGGCTGCCGCGCAGCCAGAGCCGTTCCTTTAAGGGCAGAAATATTTCCTGCCCCATCTCGCCTATGGACCTGTCAATCATTTCCAGCAGTTCTCCGTCGTCCATATGGTGCCTTTCCTGCAGTTCCTCCATAATGCGCTCCCTTATGAGCCACCGCACACCTTCACGGCTCCTCCTTTTACTCTCCCTCTCTTCCATAGCTCAATTTTCCTTCTTTTTCCTTTCCCTGTTCTTTATTCCTGACTCTCCCTTCTCACTCCTCCTCCCTCCATTCCTTATCTCTCCGGCTGCTTTCCGTTTAAAAGCTGCCGCACAAAATCCCCCATCTCCCCCCATATCAGCTGTTCCAGATACCCTTCCTGTTTCGCAATACCTGTATGCCTGGGCAGTCTCAGTTTCTGGATTCTGTCCCTGACCCCGGCATCGTCTGCTTCCTCCAGGTACTCCTCAAACTCCTCTATCTTGGCGGCTGAGATATAGTCCTCCCTGACCGGCATATACACCACATTACACATGGATAGAACAGGAAGAGCCCCCCTTCCCATCTGGCCCACGTCCACCACCAGCCTGTCATAGCCGCTCTCCCTCGCAATCCTGTCTATGAGCTGCGCCATATCCTCCGGCGCCACCTGGCTTAAATCCTCCGCATACCTCACCGGAGGTATAAAATCCATATTCCCCCAGTTGCTGATCATGGACTTTAGCTTCATCCAGTTATACCCTCCCTGCCTGTACAGATACAGAACATCTGATAAATCGGCCTTGTACTCACTGTCAATCAGCCTGGTAAATCCTGAATATTCCTCCAGATTCAGATACAGCACCGACTCCTTTTTCGCCATCACCTGCCCTATGGTCAGGGCCAGCGAGGACTTAAAGCACCGGTTCACAGGGGAATATATTCCTACTACCAGGGCCCTGGACCCCAGAAGGGCCAGCGCCGGCTCCACTGGCCGGCTGCAGTAGGAAGCCAGCACCTCACGCATGATACAATCCCCGGACTGGTACTTGTAGATGGCCGGAAATATATCCGGCCCATCCACCAGCTCCCCGTCACACAGCACCATGACCTGCTCTGCCTTCACATCTCCCACCAGCGCCCGTGAACTCTCATCTACCAGCAGGATTTCTATAGGATGATCTTCCCCATATTCTATAAGCCTGTCCAGGCTGGAAAATGCCATGGCTGTAAACGGAATCTTTTCCTTCTGATTCACATAATCCGCCAGCCGTTCCCCAAAGGCGGGATCAGCGTCATAGACCGCCAGAATCTTTACCATATATTCACTTCTCACCTCGTTTCTTCCTGGCGCATACGCACCTTAACACCCATCACTCATCCCTTCCACAACACTGAAATAAGAGTCCCCGCAAAAAAACAGGCTCCCAATGGAATTACGCACTTATATCCATCCCGCTCCGGGCAGTAGTACGCCTCAATTTCTTTACTCTGAATCACACGCCTGATATAGGCAGTTAAATACAAGAATCTCTGACATATGCTGCCCTCTCGCAGCATCTTTCCGAGAGCCAGAACAGCTCCCAGACACAAACCAATCACAACGGACCAAAATCCTCTCTCCAGGCCAAAACAGCCTGCCACAAGGGCCATAAATTTAATATCCCCGGCCCCCACCATCCGCAGCAGGAAAAATGGGAAACCGGCTGCGGCCGCCAACATCAGCCGCATTATAAATACAGCAGCGCCCTCAGCTGCAGCCGCCCAAAAACCAGTATCCTGCATCCAAAAGCCTATGCCTGCCGCCCATAACCCAACATTCCCGGCTCCGGACACCCAGGCCTCCACCGAAACAGCCAGCCCTGCAGCAGCTGCCGCCGCCAGGGCCCTGTTAGGTATCCGGTAACGCCTGATATCCATAAAGGCACAATAAGACATGATGCCGTACAAGGCATACGACATAAAACTATGTAAACTGAATACACTACCCCCTCTCTCCGTTCCATCTGTCACTTTTTTCTGAGGAAATTTCTGCCTGAGCCAGACAATACAAAACCATTGACGTAAATAATACCATTGAGATAAATCAGACTGTCATAAAATAGACTGTGTTGAATGTTGTTTTATTATGAAGGATTTTCCAGCAGATGTCAAGGGTGAATTTTATGCATTTCACACCCGATTTCCTTGACCTTCCTCTCTATACATGGTAAAATGAAATTGGTTCAAATTTTTAAACCAAAGGAGGAAACGGCAGATGACAACTGCCCAGGAACTGCAGAAACGTTTTCATGCCTGTATGCCGCTGTTCATTGCCCTGGGCGATGAGATGCGTCTGTCCATCATAGAGGTACTGACAGAGGAAGCCCTTGACAGAAGGCAGACGCCCGGCCCCATCCATTTCGAGCAATACGGCCTCAATGTAAATGAAATTACCCGGCGGACCAGCCTTTCCCGTCCGGCCATATCCCATCACCTTAAAATATTAAAGGATGCGGGTATTGTGGGCGTACGCCAGGAAGGCACGGCCAACTATTATTATCTTACCCTGAGGGAATCCAACCGCCGGCTGATGGAGCTGGGATACAGACTGGAAGAATTCCTGTACTGACAGTCAGCATTAAAATTTAATTCTGCCGGCCCACATGCATAAGATGCCATTTTCCAGATATACTATTTCTATCAATATCTGGGAGATGAAGCATATGTTTGACATCATGAAAGCAGTCAGGGAGACTGCTGCCGCCAGGTCCGCTGTGACCAGGGCGCGGCGCCCCAGACCTGAACTCATCCGCCTGCGCGTGGAAATCGAACGCACAAAATGTGCCATCGAAGCCGCCAGGAACCACTTTGAGCAGGCCGTGGACCCTACCCTGATAGACTGCTATATCTACGAACTGAACGCGGCACAGCTGCGCTACCAGTTCCTGCTGCGTAAATTTAAAAGCCAGGAGGATTAGTACTTACAGTACTATCCCCCTCCGGGCACTGTAACATATGACTACATAAAGATTGCGAGGAAAACAACATGAGCACCTGGTATGAGCGGGGAGTGTTCTATCACATGTATCCCCTGGGGATGACTGGAGCCCCCAAACACAATGATGCAACCGAAGTAACCAACCGTTTTGAAGAATTAGACAAGTGGATTTCCCACATCCGGTCCCTGGGCGCAAACGCCATCTACATAGGCCCGCTTTTTGAATCCACCAGCCATGGATACGATACCAGGGATTATAAACTGGTGGACCGGCGTCTGGGCGATAACGGTTCTTTCAGAAAATTTGTGGACCAATGCCACCAGGAGGGCATAAAGGTTGTTGTGGACGGTGTGTTCAATCACACAGGACGTGAGTTTTTTGCCTTTAAGGACATACAGGAAAAGCGCTGGGATTCCCCTTATAAGGACTGGTATAAGGGAGTGAACTTCGACTGGCAGAGCCCCTGCGGCGATTCCTTTGGATATGAAGCCTGGCAGGGACACTTTGAACTGCCCTGCCTGAACCTCTTTAACCCGGATGTGAGGTCCTATCTCTTTGATGTCATCCGGTTTTGGATTGACGAGTTTGACATTGACGGAATACGCCTGGACTGCGCCAATGTGCTGGACTTTAACTTCATGAAGGAAATGCGCAGCCAGACAGAGGCCATGAAGGAAGATTTCTGGCTTATGGGTGAGGTGATACACGGGGACTACAGCCGCTGGGTTAACAATGAGATGCTTCACTCCGTCACTAATTACGAACTTCACAAAAGCCTTTACTCCGGCTTCAATGACCACAACTTCTTTGAAATTGCCCACAACGTAAGACGGCTGGAGGCCATCGGACGCCAGCTTTACACCTTTGTGGACAATCATGACGAGGATAGGATTGCCACAAAGCTTAAGCTCAGGGAGCACCTGTTCCCCATATACATCTGCCTCTTCACTCTGCCCGGAATTCCATCCATCTATTACGGCGGCGAATGGGGCGTTGAGGGAAAGCGCACCAACACCAGCGATGAAGCGCTGCGTCCCGCCATCTCCATAGAGCAGGAAGGTGAACTTCACTGCGAACTTACAGACCTGATTGCACAGCTGGGACAGATTCACAGCCAGCAGGAGCCGCTTCACACGGGCCGTTACCAGGAACTGCTGCTGACCAACCGCCAGTATGCATTTGCCAGACACGGTGAAGACTCTGTCATCATCACCGCGGTAAACAATGACGATGAACCGGCCGAACTGGCCATCCCTGTTCCGCTTCAGGCCGGCGAGGCAGTCAATCTTCTGGAACCCGCAGACCGCCTCCCCATTTCAGACGGGAAGGTCCACATAAAACTAAAGGGCAACTGGGGAGCTGTCCTGAAACTCAAGGGAGAGAACTGATATGGTAGCTAAAAAACGCACTGCAGCATCTTCAAAGAAAAAGGCTTCTGCCACAGGTTTCATATCTGACCTGGACTGCTATCTGTTCGGGGCAGGCACACATTATGATATTTACCAGAAATTAGGGGCACATCCCAAGACATACAAGGGAAAGGAAGGTATCTACTTCGCCGTCTGGGCCCCCCACGCAAAAGAGGTCCATCTGGTAGGCGATTTTAACAACTGGAATCCGGAGGCCAGCCCCATGGAACGTATCTCCGAATCCGGTATCTGGGAGATTTTCAATCCGGGCATGAAGCTGGGAGAGCTCTATAAATTCGCCATTACCACCCAGTCCGGCAAGATTCTCTACAAGGCAGATCCCTTTGCCTTCAGCGCGGAATACCGTCCGGGTACAGCCTCTGTCACAGCCGATATCCAGGGCTTTTCCTGGACTGACAGCTCTTGGATCGAAAAGAGGACCCAGGCAGATGTACAGAAGCTGCCCATGAGCATTTACGAAGTGCATCTGGGTTCCTGGCGTAAACGGGACAGGCCTGAAAAGGACGGCTTTTATACATACACGGAGGCAGCCCATGAGCTGGCAGCTTATGTAAAAGAGATGGGCTATACCCATGTGGAGCTAATGGGCATTGCAGAACATCCATTTGACGGTTCCTGGGGATATCAGGTGACGGGATACTTTGCCCCCACCTCCCGCTATGGCACACCGGAACAGTTCATGTATTTCGTAAACTACCTGCATAAAAACGGCATAGGCGTCATACTGGACTGGGTTCCGGCCCACTTTCCCAAGGATGCCCATGGCCTGGCTGACTTTGACGGAGAACCCCTTTTTGAATATGCGGACCCCAGGAAGGGCGAACATCCGGACTGGGGCACCAAGGTATTTGATTACGGTAAAAATGAGGTCAAGGACTTCCTCATCAGCAATGCGCTCTACTGGGTGGAACAGTACCACGTGGACGGCCTCAGGGTGGACGCGGTGGCATCCATGCTGTACCTGGACTACGGACGCCAGGAAGGCCAGTGGGTCCCCAACAAAGACGGAGGCAACCAGAACCTGGAAGCCATCGAGTTCTTTAAGCACCTGAACACAGTAGTCCAGGGGCGCAACCACGGTGCTCTTGTCATTGCCGAGGAATCCACCGCGTGGCCAAAGGTGACGGAGCATCCCGAACAGGACGGGCTGGGCTTTACCTTCAAGTGGAACATGGGATGGATGCATGACTTCCTGGAGTACATGAAGCTAGACCCCTATTTCCGCAAATATAACCATCACCGCATGACCTTCGGACTTACCTACTTTACAAGTGAGAACTATATCCTGGTCCTTTCCCACGATGAGGTGGTTCACCTGAAATGCTCCATGATTAACAAAATGCCCGGCCTGGGCAGGGACAAGTTCTCCAATCTGAAGGCCGGTTACACCTTCATGATGGGCCATCCCGGCAAGAAGCTCCTGTTCATGGGACAGGATTTCGGCCAGCTCCATGAATGGGATGAAAAGGTTTCCCTGGACTGGTACCTCACAGACGAGGATGACCACAGGGAGCTTCAGAACTATGTAAAGGACCTGCTCCATCTGTACAAAAAGTATCCTTCCCTTTACCGCCAGGACAATGACTGGAATGGTTTCCAGTGGATTAATGCCAATGACGGCGACAGAAGTATCTTCAGCTTCATCCGCCGGGATGAGACAGGTAAGAAAAACCTGATGTTCATTATAAACTTTACTCCGGTGGAGAGACCCGATTACCGTGTAGGTGTCCCAAAGCGCGGCAGGTACACCCTGCTCCTGGATAACCACGGAGCTTATAAGGCAGCAGAAGCTCCCTGTTTCTCATCCTCTAAAAGCGAATGCGACGGACAGCCCTATTCCTTCTCCTATCCTCTTCCTGGATACGGAACTGCAATCTTCCGTTTTTAAGAAATGTTATTAAGAAATATGTACTTTTTAATGCCTAAAAGTACGTTAAAAATTTATCAAATTGGGTATGTACTTTTCAGTCATGTTGTAGTAGAATAAAGGCAGTGCGATGGATTACCTGTCGCAGCACCGTTTACAATGTGTGGAAGGAGAGTATAGTTATGGCAAAACAATTAATTTCCAGTAGCGAAACAAAATCCGTTTACCGTGACGGAAGCACTGCCATCAAGGAATTCTGCGAAGGCTTCCCAAAAGCCGAGGTCCTGAATGAAGCCCTGTGCAACGCACGTGTGGAAACCATTGAAGTCCTGAATGTTCCTAAGGTTCTGGGGGTATCTGTAATTGATGGCAAATGGTCTATTACCAGGGAATTTGTGGAGGGCAAGACCCTTCAGCAGCTGATGGAAGAAAATCCCGACAAGACAGGGGAGTATCTGGAGCAGATGGTTGATTTACACCTGTTGATTTTTGCCCAGGCCTGCCCACTGTTAAACAAGCTGAAGGAAAAGACCATCCGCGCCCTTAAATCCGAGGAACAGCTGGATGAAAACCTGCGCTATGAGCTGCTTACAAGGCTGGACGGCATGCCAAAGCACACCAAACTGTGCCACGGAGATTTCTGCCCATCTAATATCATCGTAGGCGACGACGGCAAATGGTATCTGGTTGACTGGGTACATGCTTCCCAGGGCAACGCAAGTGCCGATGTAGCCAGAACCTATCTGCTTCTGAGCCTGAAGGATAAGAAGATAGCTGATATGTACATGGATCTGTTCTGTGATAAAACGGGCACAGAAAAGCGTTATGTACAGGGCTGGCTCCCCATCGTGGCAGCTGCCCAGCTGGCTTACAAACGTCCTGAGGAAAAGGAACTGCTGGAAAGCTGGATTAACGTATTTGATTATCAGTAAAATCCGCCTGCACATGGAAAAAGGAGGCGCCGGAAGATATCTTCCGGCGCCTTTTTTCCAAAATCTTCATGGTTATAATGACCAATAAACAAGATTTATTCCACAATATTTTCAAATATTTTACAATTTGTTCGTGAAATATTTATCATAATCCTTCTATCAAATTCCATTTTTTTCCTAAAATTATATTTCTTCCTCGAAACCAAAATCCTGAGATATGTCTCCGGATTCCCCAGACGTTTTATCCGCCTTAAACTCAACTCTCTTTACCGGGAATGACACAACAGCCTTAAACAGATCCCCGTCTATAACCACCTGGAACTCACCGCCCTGAAGCTGGGTCAAATCCTTGGATATGGATAATCCCAGACCGCTTCCCTCCGTGGCCCTGGACACATCTCCCCTGACAAAGCGCTCGGTCAGCTCATCCGGACTGATATTCAGTGATGATTCGGAAACATTCTTGATTGTAAATATGGCCTTGCCGTCCTCGTCCAGTACATCCACATAGACCCGGCTGTGCTCCATTGCATACTTCACTGCATTGGTATAGAGATTTTCCAGGACACGCCACAGGCGGCGTCCGTCAGCCTGAATGATTAGCACCTCATCCGGTATGTTGGAAACCAGCTCCAGCCTGCGCATGGCAAACCGCTCCTCAAACTCACCGTTGGTCTGCTGTACCAGCTCTACCAGGTCAATATCCGATATATCTAACTTCATATTGCCTGAACTGGCCTTGGATGCCTCCACCAGGTCCTCTGTCAGAGTCTTAAGGCGCTGAGACTTCTGGTCCAGCACTTCCAGGTATGCGGCAATCTTGGGATCCTGTATTTTCTCCCGTTTCAGAAGGTCCACATAATTGATAATGGACGTAAGAGGAGTCTTGATGTCATGGGATACATTTGTTATCAGGCTTGCCTTCAGCCGCTCGCTCTTAACCTGCTCCTGAATAGCTGAATCCAGACCGCTGCTGATATTATTGAGATGCTCTGCCATGTCCCGCTCCTTGCCTGACAGGCGGGAGGTATCAATCTGATAGCTGGTATCCCCCTGGGAGATAGTGCTGACAGCCATGTCCAGCACATCCCTCTGCACTGATTTTTTAAACAGCTGATGGTATATCCATCCATCCAGTCCCAGGTACAGCACCACGAATACATAGAACATAATCTGGTAGCTTATCCTGTTCTCCTTATAGAAAAAGAGGAAAATCAGTCCCCACAGCATACCTGCGTTAAATCCTAAAAACAACAGGTAGCAGAACCCGGTGCCCACTGCATAGCTGACTCTACCCACATAGTCCTTTGAAGCTTCCAAAGCCCTCTTTGCGAGGCTGTTGCTCCACAAGGTCCTGGCCTTATACCTGCGCAGCAAATCAAAGCCGCACAATACAACGCTCCCGTACACAATGACCAGTTTAATCATCTTATTCCAGTAATTCCATTGTTCATTGGGAGCAAACAGGCTGAACAGCCGGATACCCACATACCTTCCTATGTAGATAAACACCGCTGTGGCCGCCGCCCAGAGAATCAGGCATAGTTCCGTGTGAATCTCGTCAATAGGGAACAGGCGTATTTCCGTGCTTCCGTCCGTGGTGTGGCCTGACATAAGCATCAGCATGGCCAGTGTAACCACACATCCAAGGCCTCCCAGGATAACGCTTCCCATACCCAGAATAAACTCGTTTCTGGCTTCCTTATATGCCTTTGCCTCTATGGAATACGCATCCGTATTTGGGTAGCTGGTGTCCACGGACAGGACCATGTAATTCTTATCGTTTTTATAGGGATTCCATATCTCCAGAAGCGTGGCCGCATTGGCAGGAACCGTGGCCATGTTGGTCTCCATGCGGATGGTATTTCCCGGCACAAAGAGGTATTTCCCGGTCCCTATTATCTCTTCCATGGTCTTATCCGGCACATTGGTGGATACCTTTGTAACCCCCTTATTGCTTGCGTACTGGATACGGAAATTGAGGTTGGTGTCGTTCTCTATGTAATTATAATATATGGTGTAATATTCACTCAGATGGACCAGTATATCGAGGGCCAGATCCTCCATGGTCATCCTTGGAGCATCTCCTGCATCCGCATCCACAAAATCCGGATTATAGCTCTGGAAATCCACGGTTATCTCTTCCTCGTCATCGTCCATGGAAATAGGCGATCCGGCCAATTGGAAATTCTCATCCAGATAATATCCCCTGGTCTTGATATAGCGCACAATCCGGTCCAGAGTCCACTCCGTTCCCTGTTCCCCCGGTCCATTGCTGACCCTTACAATGACCTTATGCATATCCAGCTTTCCGTCGGTCTCGAACATATCCTTATAACCCACATAGGTAAATATGCGGTCGATATCCTCTGTCAGCTGTTTGTCAAACTGAGGAGAATCCTCGTATGCATCCTCATATATCCACTTTACACCTTTTCCGTAATTGGAATTAAGGTACATGGCACTGATCCCGAATACGGACATAGACACAAAAATAATATGGAACAGGGTCAGGAACAGTTTCCTCCGTCTGAACTTCCTCTTTTCATCTGTCATGCAACCACCTACTGCTTTTCTATCTTATAGCCTACGCCCCATACCACCTTCAGGTACTTTGGCTCCCTTGGGTTAATCTCTATCTTTTCACGGATATGGCGGATGTGCACGGCCACTGTATTATCCGCACCAATGGCCTCCTCATTCCATATCTGCTCATAAATCTCATCAATGGAAAATACTTTTCCCGCATTCTTCACCAGCAGCAGCAGAATATTGTACTCGATGGGCGTCAGCTTGATGGCATCGCCATCCACGGTCACCTCTTTGTTGTCATCATTAATCTGAAGGCCGCCGCACTTATAAATCTGTCCGTCCGCCTGCTGGTTTAGGTTTCCCAACTGGGTATAACGGCGCATCTGGGACTTGACCCTGGCCACCAGCTCCAGAGGATTAAAGGGCTTTGTAATGTAATCGTCTGCCCCAATGTTAAGTCCCAGAATCTTATCTGCATCCTCGGACTTGGCGGAGAGGATGATGATGGGTATACTGCTGTTCTCCCTGACCTTCAGGGTGGTGCGGATGCCGTCCAGTCCCGGCATCATCACATCCACAATCAATAAATCCACTTCATTTTTATCCAGATACTCCAGGGCCTCATAGCCGTCATAAGCTTTGATTACCTTAAACCCTTCTCCTGTCAAATAGATATCAATGGCCTCCACAATCTGCTTGTCATCATCACATACCAGTATGGTCTGCATCACCAAACGCCCTCCTTTTCATATTCCAGTACCTTTATGTTTGTTAGAAAATCCTCCATGCACAGATAAAGTTGTTGGCCCACCACTGGCTCAGGCTTCTGTGCACCACCCGTCCGTTACTGGAAGAAGCGTCAATCACCGTGCCTCCTCCTGCCGCGATACCTACATGGCCCCTTACCACCACGATATCACCGGCCTGGATGTCATTAAAGTTTGTAATCTTCGTGTAACGGCCCACATTCCTCCAGCCCGAAGAAGTCAGGTAGCTCTGGTTTACACCCACCTGGTTGAGACACCAGTATATGAAACCGGAACAGTCAAAGGAGTTCGGTCCTTTTGCTCCCCATACATACGGTGACCCGAGTTTGGATGAGGCAACCGATATAAGTGCGGATGCGCCTCCGCTTGCCGGTATGCTCACAGGCGGCGTGGTATTGCCGGAAGGCTTGCCCGTATTGCCGGAACCGCCGTTATTTCCTGTATTGCCGCTGTTTCCTGAATTGTTAGGTCTTGTGGTGGTGCCGGAACCGCTGGAATTAGCCGCCGGACGCCTTACATTGTCGCCGGTCAGCTTGGCCATGGTCTGAACGCCTACCAGACCGTCAGAGGTCAGTCCGTTGCGTGACTGGAAGTTCCTGACAGCGTTCTCCGTGGCTTCACCGTAATATCCGGTCACGTTGCCGGAAACCAGATAACCGTGTTTGTTAAGAAGCTGCTGCACCTTGGTAACCGCGTCACCGCGCTCACCCAGCATCAGGCCATTGGCCCTGGCGTCCGGGCTGTTTAAAGCAATTCTGGTGGATGGTCCCAGATAGCCGTCCACCACCTGGTCGTTTCTGGCCTGGAACTGCTTCACAGCCACTACCGTGTCCTCACCGTAAGCCCCGTCCGGGGTAGTGGTCAGATATCCCAATTCCTTAAGACGCTCCTGGCAGGCCAGGACCACATCGCTCTTCTCACCGTAAGAAAGGAAATTAGGTTTAATCTCATCGCTGTACAGCAGGTTGATGGTCCTCTGTCCCACCTTTCCATCCTGCTCCAGTCCATTGACCTCCTGGAGCTTTAACACGGCTGCCTCCGTGGAATCACCGAAGTTGCCTGTGACCAAATCAGCGGTTGCCAGGTATCCCAGCTCATAAAGACGCTGCTGGATGCGCTCAATATCATCACCCTGAGTTCCCTTGGAAACCGCATAATACTTGGCATCCGGAGACATAATGGCATCCCAGGTAACATTGCCCACAATACCGTCTGTAGGCAGCTCATTCTGCCTCTGGAAATGCTTGACTGCCTGCTGGGTCATCTCTCCGAAATAATCCGTGGGCTCATCATTGTCCATGAACCCCAGGTCCATGAGACGCTGCTGCAGTCTCTTGATGATCTCATGGCGCACCCCAATTCTCAGGTACTCAGGTGCCGGCTCCGCGTCCGGCAGGTTAATATCGTTCAGTCCCGGCAGCACCTGCCCGTTCAGGCCCAGCTGGGCAATGGTCTCAGGCACAGCCTGTATAACATTGACCTCTGAAGGCGTGGCATCCCCCACCTCTGATGTGGATTTCTTGGTGCAGCCGCCCAGGACAGAGCTGAGGGTCAGCACGCCTACGGCTGCCGTATATGTAACATATTTTCTGTATTTTGAATTCATGAAGAACTTATCCTTCCTGCTTCTTCTTATGTCAAAAAGCTCAAATCAAATTCATTCTAACACATTTCTTAAGGAATAGCGATACAAAAATTAAGGTCGTAAGAAAATTGAAAGTACTATAAAATAACCATTCCCTGTTTATAAAAAAATGGAAAAACAACAGAAAAAGACACCTGCACCATGGTGTTAATCCACTGGTGCAGGTGCCATCTCCTGCTGTATCTGCAATTACTTTCCATCCCTGAGCTTTTTTCCGCTTCGCCCAAATCTGCGCCGCTTAAAAAAGGGAACCTTGGCCGCTGCCGCCTCTGCCTGTCCGCCCTTCTGGTAGCTTCTGAGCGTCTCGTCCAGCTGGCGGAACCGTTCCTCCTCCTTCTGGTCCGAAGCCTGGAACAAAAACTCCAGTTCCTTGCCCATCTTCTCATTGACCAGACAGCTGATATCCTGGCTCAGTTTTTCATTGTTCACTTCCAGGGCACGTCCAATAATCAGGTTCATGATCTGCTGAAACTGTTCCATCTTCTCTTCCATGGCGACCACGGACACACCATCGCCCTTCACAGTGCTGAGGGACGTTGCGCTGTCTTCCTCTTTAAATTCCTTAAGCGCCGCGCTCATGTCGCGCTCCAGGATTTCATCGGACAGCTCTCCCTGGGCCTTACCGTCCTTTTTCAGGACCTGGTTCAGCGCATGCTTGATTGCCTTCAGCTGATACCCCTTCTCCTTCAGGTTCTTGACCTGCTTGAACAGGCGGATATGTAAATCCGTATAGTACCGGTGCCCCATCTCGTTACGGGGAATATCAAGTTCCAGCTCCTCTTCCCAGTACCTTAATACATGGGCCTCCACATCGACCTTTTTGGACGCATCCGATATCAGATAATGTACTTCATCCATAGCCATTCTCTCCTTCACAAGTTAACAGGCATGTCCTGCCTTACTATTAGTGTATGCATTGAGAATGGATATTATGACATCCTAGAAAAATTTTTATGCGTCCTGTCCGCCGCCCTGAGGTCTGGCAGCATTCACAAACTTGGTGTACTCCGGTTTCCATATCAATGTAACGGTTCCAATGGGGCCGTTACGCTGTTTGGCTATGATTACCTCTGCCTCGTTGGGATGCTCCGTATCCTTATTATAATAATCATCACGGTACAGGAACATAACCACGTCCGCATCCTGCTCAATGGCCCCTGACTCACGAAGGTCAGAGAGCATGGGCCTGTGGTCCTGTCTGGTCTCACAGGCGCGGGACAGCTGTGACAGGGCAATGACAGGGGCATGAAGTTCCCTGGCAAGAGCCTTCAGGGAACGGGAGATATCGGAAATCTCCTGCTGGCGGTTATCGCCTCCGCCCTTCTTGCTGCCGCTCATGAGCTGCAGGTAGTCGATAATTACAACGCTGAGTCCATACTCCAGCTTCATCTTCCTGCACTTGGATCGCAGCTCTGATATGGATATACCGGGGGTGTCATCAATTATCAGCTTGGAATTTCCTATGACGCCGATACCCTCCACCACCGCATCCCAGTCAGAATCCGTCAGGGAGCCGGTACGCAGCTTCTGGGAATCCACATTGGACTCCATGGAAAGCATACGGTTCACCAGCTGCTCCTTGGACATCTCCAGGCTGAACACCATACAGGGCAGGCTCTTGCGCACCGCCACATAGTCCACCACGTTCAGGACAAAGGCCGTCTTACCCATGGAAGGACGGGCTGCTATCAGAATGAAATCCGAAGGCTGAAAACCTGAAAGCTTATAATCCAGGTCAATAAAACCGGAAGGTATACCCGTGACCGTTCCCTGGTTTTTATAGGCATCCTCAATCTTCTCCAGCACGTTGATGGCCACCTGCTTGATGGGCACGAAATCCTGTCCCCCGCGGTTTTGCAGCAGGTTAAAAACGGATTTCTCCGTGTCTGCCAGTATGTTCTCCAGGGGCTCCTTTCCGGCGTAACAGGTATTGGCAATCTCCTCCGTGGTTTTAATCAGCCTTCGCAGCACTGCCTTCTCCCCGACAATGGTGGCATAGGACCTTACATTGGCAGACGTAGGCACCATGGTCACGATATCCCGTACAAAATCCAGGCTGCTCACCTCAGGAGGCACATCCTTTTCCTTCAGACGGTCCTGGAGGGTTACCAGGTCCACGGGCTTGCCTTCATTGAACAGCTCTACCATGGCGTCAAACATGATTCCGTACTGCTGCTGGTAAAAATCACTTCCTGTCACAATCTCCGATGCGGCAATCACTGCCTCCCTGTCCATGAGCATGGAACCGATGACCGACTGTTCCGCCTCCAGACTGTGGGGAAGCACCCGCTTAATCAGGGCTTCTTCCATATTACTCGTCTCCTGTATCTGAATCTATGAGACCCGCCTGTTGAGGCGGGTCCTGTGTCTGCGCTATGATTTTATGCTTCCACTACCTTGACAGCCAGTCTGGCAGTCACATCCTTATGGAGCTTAACAGGCACCTCGAAGCTGCCAATGGACTTGATGGGATCGCTCAGCATAATCTTTTTCTTGTCAATATCAATTCCCAGCTGGTCCCCAATGGCCTTGGCGATTTCCTTGGAGGACACGGAGCCGAAGGCTCTTCCGCCCTCTCCCGCCTTGATGGTCAGAGTCACGGAGGAATCATCCAGCTTTGCTCCCAGCTCCTTTGCTGCCGCCAGCTGCTCTGCCGCAATCCTGTCGTCATTGGCCTTCTTAAGCTTTAAATCATTCAGATTCTTGGAATTGGCTTCCACCCCAAGCTTCTTGGGCAGAATAAAATTTCTGGCATAGCCGTCATTTACATTTACAATCTGACCTTTTTTTCCTAATGCCTTCACATCTTCCAGTAATACTACCTGCATGTCTCATACTTCCTTTCTGATTCTGTGTCTATATGCATCCCTTATCAGGATACCTCGCCTTCCTCCATCATCTGGCGGATGACGTCTTTTAACCGTTCCTTTGCCTCTTCCACGGTTACACCCTGCATCTGGGCGCCTGCTATGGTACGGTGTCCGCCGCCTCCCAGCTTCTCCATCATGACCTGGACATTAACCTCGTCAATGGATCTGGCGCTGAAATAAATGGTTCCGTTATAATCCGTAAGCACCACTGAAGCCTTCATGCCGCGGATTTCCAGAAGCTCGTTGGCCGCCTGGGCACCGATGATGGTGGGACTCTCCAGCCCTTCGGCCGAGCACTCACTGATAGCAAAGGCATCCATAAACACCTCCGCCTTCCTGACCGCGTCCGCCTTTGCCTGGTAGTCCTTCATGTTCTCCCTGAAAAGCTTACGCACTCTGGTGATGTCAGCTCCGCTTCTTCTTAAAAATGCCGCTGCCTCAAATGTCCTGACACCCGTCTGATTGGTAAAGTTCTGGGTGTCGATGACAATACCGGCATACATGGCATCCGCCTCGGCAGATTTGATTTTAATACCGTCTGCAATATACTGCAATACCTCCGCCACCATCTCACAGGTAGACGAGGCATACGGCTCCACATAGGAAAGCACTGCGTTATCTATGATTTCGCTGCTGGTCCTGTGATGGTCTAAAACCACAACCGTCTTCACCATCTCCAAAAGAGCCGGTTCATCCGTAATGCTGGGCCGGTTCACATCCACGATAACCAGCATGGTCCCCTGGTCCACCAGCTCGGCCGCTTTCGGACCCGTGAGCAGCATATCCTCAGGATATTCAGCATTTCCCGTAAAGCGCTCCATCATAGGACGCACCGAAGAAGTCACCTCGTTGACCACGATATTGGCCTTCTTGTTCATGGACATGGCAATACGGTATATGCCCACTGCCGCGCCAAAGGAATCAATGTCTGCCAGACGGTGTCCCATAATAAGGAGCCGGTCCTTGTTCTCCATCAGCTCCCTGAGGGCATGGGCCTTTACCCTGGCCTTTACCCTGGTTGTCTTCTCCATCTGCTGGGCCTTGCCGCCATAATACTGAATCTTATCAGAATCCTTGACCACTGCCTGGTCGCCGCCCCGTCCCAGGGCCATGTCAATGGACGTCCTGGCATATTCATAATTCTGGCTGTAGCTGTCACCGTTCATACCGATACCGATACTTAAGGTCACTGCCATGTCGTTGCCTATGTTCACTGTCTTTACATCCTCCAGGATGGAAAAACGTTCTTCCTGTATCCTGGCCATGTACTGCTGCTTGATGGCGAAGAAATATTTGTCCTTCTCAATCTTTTTTACAATACCGTTCATGCCGGAGATATATTTGCTTATCTTACGGTCTATGAGGGCGGTCAAAAGGGAGCGCCGGACCTCCTCCACGCTTTCCAGGGCCTCGTCATAGTTATCCAGGTAAATCAGGCCCGCCACCAGCTTCTGGTCGTTAATCTGCTGCATATACTTAAGGGTCTGGGTCTCGTCCAGCAGATAGACAGCCGTAACAGATGAGCCCTGGCCTTCAAGCCCCCCTGCGGTCACTGCCGCGTCAAGACTGTCAACCATAACCTGTTTTAAGTCAATCCGGAACTTCCTGTCTCCCAGGCTGCTGTGAATACTCACAACCTCCCCGCCGGTAGCCAGCATTTCCTTTGTAATCTCAGGAAACACGGCTGTAATGTTCTTATATGAATTCTTGTCTTCTTCCAGGATTGCCGTAAACTCCCGGTTCATCCACAACAGATGTCCGGATCCGTCTGTCACCGCATAGGGCATCAGCATCTCTTCCAGCAGGTTCTGCCTGCTCTGGTCATAAGCGGACGAAAACGCGATGAGCCCGGCCAGTATGCCTCTTTTTCTTGAAAAATACAGCCACAGGGCAATCCCTATATAGACAATGGTAAAGACCGATACTATAATGCCGGCTTTAACAGATACCGCTGCCACAACAGCAGTCAGTACGATTAAAAGGACCGACAAAAAGAGCGGCCACTGCAGGTAGACCTTAAAAATCCCCCGCGTCCTTCCTTTATCTCTCATAGTCTGCCTCCATTCGTATCCGAAAATCAGAATACGCCTATCTTAGTCAGTATATCATATCCGGCCCCATTCGTCCATAAAAATGAGTTTTTGCCAGCAATGTGCCAGTACTATGCCAGCAATTTCCCCTGAGCCCAGGACATAATCTGTGTAAAAAGGAAGTAAAAAGAGGACAAAAAGATGAACATTGTAACGCTTTTTGTTGATAAACAGTTATGTCTATGATAGAATCTATGCTGTATTGCATGAACATACCAAGGAGGATATACGTATGAAACAGCGCAACATCGTAGTATGTATCCTGCTGAGCCTGGTTACCTGCGGAATTTACGGCATCTATTGGATGATCGTACTGAACGACGAAACCAACGCGCTCTCCGGCAGGCAGGGTACAAGCGGAGGACTGGTTTTCCTGTTCTCACTGATTACATGCGGGATTTATGCCCTGTACTGGATGTACCAGATGGGCAATGCCGTTGAGATGCTCCATGACCAGCACGGAGAGCCAAGGGGAAGCGCACCGGTGGTCTATCTGCTTCTCAGCCTGTTCGGACTGGGCATCGTGGCTTACGCCCTGCTTCAGAATGAGCTGAACAAGTATCTCCCTAATGCATAAACGTATTCGGACACTATGCATAAAAACAGGCGGGCTCCTGGGAGCCGGCCTGTTTTATGCATTTATCTGTATTCTGGCGGGACGTCCCCTGATTCCCTGCCTGTTTCATACGGTTACCGGGCTGTACTGTCCGGGCTGCGGCGTAAGCCGGATGTGCCTGTCCCTTCTCCGTCTGGATTTTGCATCTGCCTTTCAGGCAAATGCAGCCATCTTTCTTCTGCTGCCTCCGGGACTGTTCATGGCTGTCTGGATGGCCGTGCGGTATGTAAGGACCGGAAGCACACGCCTTACATGGGTTCAGGCCTGTGTTTTCTATGTAATGATTGGGGTGCTGCTTGTGTTTGGGGTGATGCGGAATCTGCCTGGGTTTGGGTGGCTGCGGCCGGCGCCCTGATGTATAATAACCTAATCTGCTGAAACGCAGATGCCTTCATGGATAACAGATAACTGCAGATAAACCCTGCAGATAAACTGCGATAAACCACAGACAAATCTTCACAAAATGCTTGATTTTTTCCGTAGTCTGTGGTATTATAATCACTGCTTATTCAAGCAATATCTGGGCGAATTCCCGAGTGGCCAAAGGGGACAGACTGTAAATCTGCTGCTAATAGCTTCGGTGGTTCGAATCCACCTTCGCCCACTAGCGTGCCGTTAAAATATAGCTTAAGGACATCAGTGCAGCGCACGTAAAGGTCCTCGTTTTCAGCTGTGGCACGTGCAAAAAAGTACCTGTGAGTACTTATGCGGGTGTGGTGGAATAGGCAGACACAAGGGACTTAAAATCCCTCGGTAGCGATACCGTGCCGGTTCAAGTCCGGCCACCCGCATGTATAAAAGGCCCTGGAATTTATTTCCAGGGCCTTTTCTTGTACTTTATCCAACAACCTTCTTTCCCTTAACCAATACACTCTGAATCCTGATTTCATCATCGAATATGACCACATCCGCATCCATCCCCGCAGAAAGGCTTCCCTTCCTGCCCTGGATACCAAGAATCTTTGCCGGATTAAATGTCATCATGCGCACCGCATCCTCCAGCCTCACCTCTGCCTGTTGGTACATGGTGCGTACACACCGGTCTGCCGTGCAGACGCTTCCTGCAAAAGCACTCCGGTCCGGCAGGACCGCTACTCCGTCATCAATGATGCATTCCTGCCCGTGTGCCAGGCTTCCCAGCAATACATGCTCGCCATCATCCATACCAGCCCCTCTCATGGAATCAGTAACAAGACAGATGTCCTCAATGGGTTTCATCTTTACAATAAATCTAAGCAGCTCCGGCGGCAGATGTTTGCCGTCTGCTATGATTTCTACAGTCATCCCATCTATCAGGTACGCACTCTCTATTACTCCCAGATGCCGGTACGCATTAATTCTGCGGATAGTGGACATGCCGGAATACAAATGTGTCACATGGGTATACCCTCTTTCCCATGCCTCTATGACGTGAGCATAGGTGGCGTCTGAATGACCAATCGAGGCCAGTATCCCCCTGGCCTTCAGTTCGTCTGCCAGTTCCATTGCGCCTTCCAGCTCCGGGGCCGCCGACATACGGATAATATCATCTGAAGCATCCAACAGCTTTTTATAGTCGTCCTTTGCAGGTACCTTTATATATTGCGGGTCCTGTGCTCCTCTTTGCTCCAGGGAGAAATAAGGCCCCTCCAGATGGATTCCCAGAAGCTCCGGGCCATTTTCCATCTGTTTCCCGGCTTCACGGTAGCAGTCAAAAAAAGTCAGCAGCTCCTCATCTGTACACGTCAGGGTAGTCGGGCAGATCGATGTGGTTCCGTGGGCCAGATGGGCCATACATGCCTTTATGATTGCCTCTGGGCTGCCATCCATAAAATCATGTCCGCCGCCTCCATGGGTATGGATATCAATAAATCCCGGACTGACATATGACCCTTGTGCATCAATGTAACAGTCTGCCTCCGGCTTTCTTCCCTTAACAATTCCTTCTATAACCCCATCTTCCATGACAAGGCTGGCCTGGTCCAATATCCTGTGGGGCGTTATGATTCTTCCATTGATAATCGCAGTCTTCATGGCCTTCTCCTGTTTCTTTATACCTGAGGAATAGCCTTGGAGGCCGAATCACCATCCAGGAACAGATTCCAGTCAGGATGTGTCTTCAGGATAGTGGCCGGCACCAGATTTGTCACTGTTTCTGCTGACAATGTCTTCTGTATGGCATCACCCTTTCGTATACCGGGTACAATGGTGACAATGGTACGGCTCTTCAGTATCTGAGGCACGGTCATGGATATGGCCTGGGCCGGTACTTCATCCAGAGAACCAAACCACCCTTCATTTACCTGCTGCTGCTTACACGTCTGGTCCAGATTAACAATAATATAGGCTTTATCTGTCTCAAAATCCGCAGGCGGATCATTAAATGCAATATGTGCATTTTCTCCGATTCCCACTAAAGCAACATCAATGGGGGCCTTCTCCAGTTCTTCTGTAAGAATTGCAATATTTTCCTCTACATTACCCTCGCCATTAACAAGATATGCCTTCTTGGGATTAACAACCTGTATAAAGCGTTCCTTCAGATACTTGCGGAAACTGGCTTTATGTGTTTCCGCAAGGTTAATGTATTCATCCAAATGGAACATGACAACCTTATCCCACTCCACCTCCATTTCGGTCAGATACCTGATTGCCTCTATCTGGGACTCTCCCGTGGACAGAAGAATTCTGGCCTCCCCGTTCTGTGCAATGGTACGGTTGATTGCCTGTGCAGCACATGCCGCCGCTCTCTGCGCCATCTCACCTGATGTTCTGGAAATATTTATATTCATAATCAACCCATCTCCTTTAATCCATACTTTTCATTGCAAATATTAGTATTCAATGTCTAATATCCTGCCTGTCTCAGCACTCATATGTGCATATTGGCACATTATGGTAGACACAATTGCCTCTTCTCCGGTGGGATACAGTCCTTCCAGCTCTTTAAGGGCGGTTCCATCCTTCATCCGGTTCACCAGCTGAAGGAAGAACAGCATGGATTCAATACAATACCCGGAAGGTACCGGTCCTGCAACCGGGTCGTCTATCATCATGTTTCCATAGGGATTCACCACATGGCTGTAGCTGTCCGCGTTATACGCAGCCATCACGCCCCTGTCCTGGCTGTCCACTTCCTGGAATCCTTCCGTACCTACCAGACGGATCTGTTGGTTTACAATAGATGAAAAGCTGTTTGGAAGGATCCAGGATGCATCAACCGTAATGCTGGCCCCGCTTGCAAACTCAAACTTAGACTGCAGGGAATCATATGTATCAATACCCATGGATGTAAGTTTCTTCTTTATTCCGGAGGCATATACGCGCACTGGTTTCTCGCCCAGAAGCCAGTATATCAGGTCAAAGAAATGGATGCCGATGAACCAGGCCGGCGAACTGTTCTGCGCCCAGTTCTTAAACCAGACTGAGGGAACCAGGATTTTGTCCTCCATGCAGACATAACCATATTCTATCTCTCCCAATTTTCCTTCCTTAATGGCATTTCGCAGCTGGATATGGGCCGGGTCAAAACGCTTGTGAAAATCCACGTACAGCATGACATTATTTTCCTTCGCTGCCTGTATCATCCTCTTACCCTGTTCGATGTCCGTGGACAACGGTTTCTGGGCAAGAATATGAATCTTCCTTTTGGCCGCCTCCAGAACCACCTCCTCATGAAGATAATCCGGAGTGACCACTGCCACTGCATCCAATCCCTCTTTGTCAAACATTTCCCTATAGTCCGTATACCCTTTGATTCCATACTTTTCATCCATAGATTTGAGCGTATCAGGGTTGATATCCGCAATTGCCGCAAATTCAATTTCCCCTCTCCTGTGCGCACCATAGTATGCGTTAATAAGGACACTGCCATAGGTTCCGGCTCCAACAACGCCAACTTTTGCTTTCATTTCTTTTCCCTCCATAATAATTATTCTTTATTAAAATGTCTGTTATATTATACATAGCCAAACAGTCCGGGCAGGAACATGGTAATAGGCTCGATGTATGTTACCATAGCCAGGGCTATAAACAGCGGAATCAGCCACGGAGATACCATCTTCACCACATCTCCAAAGGAACGTTTGGATGCCGATGACAGCATATACAGCGACATCCCCACCGGCGGGGTCAGCAGTCCAATCATCATGTTCAGCACCAGAATCACGCCCATATGGATAGGGCTGATATTGGCTATGGCCATTAAAGGTGTAAGAATAGGCAGCATAATCATAATTGCCGCTACTACTTCAATAAACATTCCCAGAATCAGCAGGATAAGATTAATCAGCAGCAGGATTACATAGCGGTTGGACGTAACCGAAAGAATCAGTTCCACTACCACCTTGTCAATCTGCTCGTAAGTCATAACCCAGGCAAAGAGAGAGGCACCTACCACCACAGCAATGGATGGGCCCACCTGGCGGACAGTGGCCACTGCCAGAGACGGAAGCTTTCGTATATCCATTTCCCTGTATACGAAACAGGATACGATGGTTCCATACAGTACGCTGAACATAGCAGATTCAGTAGGAGTAAACCATCCCGTCCATATTCCTCCCAGCATGATGGCCGGGAACATCAGGGCCGGCAGAGCTTCCAGAAAAGCCTTCCATTTTTCACGTCCGGATGCCTTTGCGTGTCTGGGATATTTCCTCTTTTTTGCAATGATATATATGTAGATACATAAGACGATACACAGGACCACACCAGGACCCAGGCCGGCCATAAAAAGGGCTCCGATTGACACATTTGCCATTGCTCCATATATAACGAACGGAATACTGGGCGGTATGATTGGGCCCACGGTACTGGAGGCGCCTGTGACGCCAAGGGTCAGGTCATCATCATACTTCTCATCCCTCATAGCTTTAATTTCAATCATTCCCAGTCCGCCCACATCTGCCAGGGCAGAACCGCTGATACCGGAGAATATAAGACTGGACAGCACGTTCACATACGCAAGTCCGCCGCTCCAATGGCCAATCATCTTTTTAGCAAAACCGAATATGCGGTCTGTAACACCTCCGTTATTCATAACCTGCCCTGCAAAGATAAAAAAAGGAACAGCCAGAAGGGTAAAGGAATTAGGTGCATTCATCATCTTATTCATGGCCGTCATCATGGACAGCTGTGGCGTCAGATAAATATAGAGCAGGGAAGACCCCAAAAGGCACAGATACATGGGCGCTCTCATGACCATCAGAATCAGAAACACCAGAAAAAATACTTTAATCGGTTCCATATACTCCTACTCCTCCTTTCCTTTCATATCTCCAATCTTCCGGACACTGTTTACCGCATTTACCAGGCACCGGACAGATCCCAGGAAAAAACCCAGGACCATTCCTGCCGCCACCACCGCCATGGGAATTTCCATGGCAGCGGATTTTACCACTTTCTGAAAATCAAAGAACTGAACAGACCAGTACAGCAGGTAAAGGTGAATTCCAAAGCAGAACAGACTTGTAAGTGCCCGGAGGAGCTGGTTTGGTACTCCCTTGACAAACGAAAGAAATACCTCGACATTGAAATGTTCAAATTTCTTTTCTCCCAGGGAAATACACAGGAATACAACCCATATATAACAAAAGCGGGATATTTCTTCCGAAAACAGCAGTGCTTTCTTCAGGAAGATACGGGAGAACATCTGGCACAGGATTGTAATACACATGACGCCAAATAAAGAGCCCGCTATGATCTCCTCCAGGGAGTTAAATACCTTCAATAGCTTCTTCATGCTTACCTCCGTTGTTTCACTCTGTCAGCAGGTTTCATTATTCCTTCCAGTTAGCCTTAAAATCATTTAGGTCCTTAATGGCTGCGGCCCATTCAGGATCACTTCCAAAATTCTCTTCCACTACCTTGGCTGCATTGGCCTTGAATGCCTCGACATCCGGCTCAATGACCTTCATTCCCTGCTCTTTCAGGAATTCCAGTCCTTCTTCTGTCTCTTTGTTGATTCTATCTTCTATAATAGGACGGTACTTGGCAAGTACATCGGTAATCACCTGACGCTGTTCTTCTGTAAGGCTCTGCCAAATCTGCTCCGAAACCTCCACCGTGCCAAGATGGACGGAATGCTTTGTCAGCACAATTGCATCCTGTACTTCATAGAACTTCTGGGCAATGATGGTTGGAACAGGATTCTCTTCTCCTACCACAACGCCGGTCTGGAGGGAAAGGTATAATTCACTCATATTAATGGGAACAGGATTACCGCCCAGTGCAGCCACCACTGTCTTGGCTATAGGCGTGTCCATGCACCGGACGGAAAGGCCTGCCAAATCATCTGGTTTCATGGGTTCCACGCCCTTGATGGTCAGATTCCTGTCGCCGTAATACCATACATCCAATGTACGCACGCCGCTTGCATTAAGGACTGTCTCATTGTACATCTTCTGGGAACCTTCAGAGGCAAAGTAGTCATACGCCTGCTTTGCGTTATCAAAGGCATAGGGCAGCGAGTAAACCTGTACCTGGTCACAGAAGGATGCCAGAATACTCGGACCCGTGACCTCAAAAGCCAGAGAACCTGTACGCAGCATATCCAGCGCCTCTGCCTGCGTGCCTAACGTGGCCCCGGGATAAACCTTGATTTTAAGAGAGCCATTGGTTTTTTCTTCGATCTCCTTTGCAATATCATAGGAAACCTGGCTCCACGCATGGCTTTCAGGCTCACCCACATACCAGGACAATTCCAGGGCTTCACCTGCTGCCTCGCCGGCAGTATCCTCAGTCTTACTTTCTTCAGCTTTATCCGCCTTTGTATCAGCTGCTGCCGGAGCTGCCGGGGCCGGGGCATCCTTCTGCCCGCCGCAAGCCGCCAGACTTCCCATAGCCATCATCACCGCCAGTGCCAGACCTGCCATTCTTTTGTTTCTTCTCCTCATATTACACGTCCTCCTTTTTAATAAAATATAGTTATAGTGGTTATATGCACCACAGTTATCCTGGAATGCATGTATGCTTTTTGCTTTCTCATATTCGTTTTCTGTTTTGTAAGCTCATTATATTATAGAAAACGTTTTCTGTCAATATTTCTACAAATATTTTTATTTTCATCCTTATTTCACAGCATTTTCACGTTAGTTTCCTATGTATTACAGTTTATTATTATTATATTTTTCTATTATTTTCTTATTTTTCTATTGCTTTTCTATCACTTAAGTATTATCATAAATATATATGCTTTTTCATATTCTGATTTTAAAGGAGATACACCGTATGAATCATACCAGCCATAATGTTACCATTGGCGACGTTGCAAAGGCTGCTGGTACTTCTGTTTCTACTGTTTCCCGTGTTTTGAGCGGCAGCACTTATCCTGTCAGTGCTGCCAAGAGGGAACGTGTGCTGCATGCTGCAAACACTCTTGGATACGAGCCCAACCTGCTTGGACGCATGCTGAAGACAAATACCAATCCCTCCATAGGCATTATCATCCCCTCCTTCCAAAACCCCTTCTACACACAGCTCATTATAGGGATTGAGAAAGAGGCTATGGCAAATAACTATTTTCCATTGGTATTCAGCTCACAGAGAAGTCCGGAGACCGAGCGTAATCTGATCAACAATCTTATAAAAAACAGGGTGAAGGGGTTGATGATTTCATCTATAGACGATTCCCCCCAGGCCGTGGACCATTTTGTATCCACAGGCGGGAAGGTGTGTATATTTGAATCCAACTACTCTGACACAGACAAGGTCATAAATGCAAAGACAGATATGCTGGGAGCCGGACGCACTGCCGCCGAGTACCTGATTTCACAGGGGCACCGGTCAATTGCATTTTTAAGTACTCCGTTTAACCGTCAGTCACGTATTATGACCCTGGACGGTTACAAACTGGCCCTGGCTAATAACGGCCTTTCATTTTCCGAGGATGATGTAATGACAGTCCAGTATGAATCCGAGGCAGATTCCGGACTATATGAGATGGAAGCCGGCCATAAGCTGGCAGACAAATTCCTGGAGGCAAAAAAGCGAAAAGATTACACTGCCATTATGGCAGTCAATGACCTGATTGCATATGGAATCATCCAGCGCTTACAGGAAAAAGGACTGGGAATACCCGATGATCTTTCCATCATATCATTTGATAATATCCCTTATTCCGGACTCATTAACCCGCCTCTTACCACCATGGACATGCCTGCCAGATTACTGGGGCAGCGGGCCTGTCATTTAATCATCGACTCCTTAAACTCAAATGAAGACCATAATGGCATTACCTTGTCAGTCAGCGCCGAGCTGGTTGTACGCAGGTCAGTAAAAGCCTTGTAACCGCTGTGCCCTCCTTCATAACCAGGTAAAGGAGATAACGAAATATGGATTCTGCATTATACAATGTAATCGGCAACGTTAAAATACCAAAGATGGCCCGCGTACGCCAGAAATTCGACCCATCCGAAATTACAGACCCTGCAGCCGGGATACGCGGGGAACTGTCACGCCCGGAGATAGCAGCCACCCTTAAGCCAGGCATGAACATAGCCATAACAGCAGGCAGCCGCGGCATACATAATCATAAACTGATTCTGAAAACAGTGGTGGATATCGTCAAAGAACACGGGGCAAATCCGTTTGTGGTACCAGCCATGGGAAGCCATGGAGGAGCTACTGCCCAGGGACAGCTGGAAGTTTTAGAGGGGTTTGGGATAACCCCCGCCTATCTCGGCTGCCCTATTAAGTCCGGCATGGAGACAGTCCGGATTGGAGTCAGCCCCGAAGGCCATGATGTTCATATTGATAAGAACGCGTGGGAGGCTGACGGCATTATCGTGATTAACAAAATCAAGCCCCACACTGCTTTCAGAGGTTCCTATGAAAGCGGTCTCATGAAAATGATGACCATTGGACTAGGCAAACAGTATGGGGCCAGCCTGTGCCATCAGTCCGGATTCAAGAACATGGGGCGACTCGTCCCCATGTTTGCCAATGTCATCCTGGCAAACTGCCCCATCTTATTCGGTCTGGGAATCGTGGAGAACGCCTACAGCCGCACTTACATGCTAAAGGCGCTCACTCCCGAGGAAATTCCCGAAAAAGAGCCGGAGCTGCTGGTATTGGCCCGCTCACTGATGCCGCGGATTCTCTTTGATGACATTGCGGTATTGGTCATAGATGAGATTGGAAAGAATTTCAGCGGCGACGGCCAGGATCCCAATGTCTCTTCCCGTTTTGCCACTCCCTATGCTTCCGGTGATTTCACCATACAAAAAGTATGTGTACTGGACCTGTCGGACAAAAGCCACGGCATCATGATTGGAGCCGGCTGCGCAGATACCTGCACCCAGCGTTTAGTGGATAAATCCAATCTGGAGGCAAGCTACATCAATGCCATAACTTCCACTGTATTTGACTGTGTAAGGCTTCCCATGATTCTTAAAAACGACTATTTTGCCATGGCTGCCTGTATTAAGACATGTAATGAAGTGGATTTAGAACATATCCGTATGGTACGGATTCCCAATACACTGGAGATTGGCGAGATATGGATATCTGAAAGCATGATGGAGGACGCCGGGAAAAATCCCCAGATAGAAATTATCAGCCAGCCCCAGGAACTTCCCTTTAACGACGAGGGGAATCTCTGGTAACAAACCACCTTCTGAGTATCAAAAAAGAGCACCTCCCCGCCCGCGGAACAATTCTCCGCCTCCGAAAGGTGCTCTTTCCTATATCAGATTCAAAATCCCCCTGTCTTACAACATTTGTCAGTCTTACATCATCCTTCTGCCTACTTCTCCACAGCCGCCCCATCATCCGCGAACCGCGAATCCACCACCGGATAAAATTCATCCGGCTGAGAAACGAATACTGCCGCGCTGTAAGGCGGCATGTTCAGCTTCAGCATGCCATTCTTTATGCGGTAGAGCATGACCCCTGCATTGTACCCTGTCTCAGCGGTCAGGATGGGCCTGCCTAACACCATGTCGTCAGTAACGCCCAGCTGCCATACCGGAATGTCCATGGTCTGGCTGTCCGGGCTGTTGGATATGACCACCACGGCCTGATATTTGCCGTACATACGCCCGTAGGCAATCTTCTGGTATCCGGCCAGAAGGGGCTTTACCGCACCCTTTCTGATCGCTGGTATCTTGCGGTGGATTCCGGTCATATAGCGGTGGAACTCTATAAGCTCTAAATCCTCTTTCCCCCATGGATAGGTACGCCTGCTGTCCGGATCCGTCCATCCGCAGACTCCGGCCTCATCGCCGTAGTAAAGCGTGGGGGCTCCCGGCCAGGTCATCTGAATCACCACTGCCTCCCTAAACACACAGGGCTTTATATTCTGTCCTGCTTTTTCCGGACCAGCTGTCTGGATACGGCCTACCATCTGGTTGGTCCTGGTTAAGAAACGGGAATGGTCATGGTTGGACAGCTGGTTCATGGCCGTCATCACCGTGTTGGTCTGCATACGGCTCATATGGTATCCCATGGCGTTAAAAAAAGCCTCACCATCTCCCCATATGCCCCCGTTATAACTGTCGCTGTGTTTCTCCATGCCGGTCAGAAACCACGTGACCGGTTCCATGAACGCGTCGTAATTCATGATAGAATCCCACTGATCTCCCTCCAGCCAGGAAGCAGGATCCCCGTAGTGCTCCGCCAGAATCAGCGCTTCCGGATTAGCCTCTTTTACGGCCTGGCGGAACCTGCGCCAGAATTCGTGATTGTATTCTGCCGTGTGTCCCAAGTCGGCAGCCACATCCAGACGCCAGCCATCAATGGAATAGGGCGGGGATACCCACTTCCTGGCCACGTTCAGTATATACTCCACCAGTTTTTCAGAATTCTCGTAATTTAACTTGGGCAGGGTGTCATGTCCCCACCATCCGTCATAGGTCCTGTTGTAAGGCCAGGCCCCGTCGCTGTCGTCATGGAACTGGAAAAAGCTGTGATAGGGGCTGCTTTTGTTCTCATAGGCCCCTGCCTCATAGTCGCCGGAATGCTCATAGATTCCCTCTGCGTCCAGCCATTTGTTAAAGGAGCCGCAGTGATTGAACACTCCGTCCAGAATTACCCGCATCCCCCGCTTATGGACTTCCTCCACAAACCGGGCAAAAAATGCATCGCTGGCTTCCAGATTCTCCTTGCCTGCGCTGCGCTGCACGTACCGGTCAGCCTCCTTGTTATCCGTGGCGTCAGGCCTGACCAGACCTCCCCCGTCCTTCTCTATTCTGGTAAAGTGGGGATCAATGTGCTCGTAATCCTGACAGTCATATTTATGGTTGGAGGGGGATACAAATACCGGATTCAGATAGATGGCCTCCACTCCCAGCTTCTTGATGTAGTCCAGCTTATCCCAGATTCCCTGCAGGTCGCCTCCGTAAAAGTACCCCACATCCATGGCGGCCGGGTACCGGTCCCATTCCGTAACCTTCTGTACCGGACGGCCGATATAGACATACTCATATGATTCCACATCATTGCTCTCATCTCCATTGCAGAAACGGTCCACAAAAATCTGGTACATGACCGCACCCTTTGCCCATTCCGGCGTGTGGAATCCCGGGGTAATCTTGAAATCAAAGCATGGCTGGCCATCCTGTGTGGGTCCCAGCCGGTTATAAAGACAGACATCCTGTTCGGATACCACTTTAAAGTGATAAAGCACCTGATCGGTGCCTACTGTAATTTCATATTCATAGTAATCAAACAATTCATCGGACTTGGCCTTGGTCATCTCCACCTCGGCTTTATCCTCCACATAATATACATGATCCACATTGCCCTTAGCTGTCCGCATGCGAAGCAGCACATCGTCATCTGCGTCCGGTTCCATTGGCATGCGGTAATCCTCTGTCTCAGAGGAAAAAAGGGCATCCCTGTTGATACGTCCCTTCAAATTATCTTCCACGTTTTATATCCTTTTCCTAATTTGCTCATAATTACAATCCTGTTCCTTTATTGTATCTGAATTTTCTCAAATATACAAGAAAAATTATACCAGAAAAATCTTGATAACATTACACCTTTTCCATGGCTTTCTCACAAAGTGAAAAGCCTGGCGGGGTAGCCAGGCTTTTCAGGAGAAGGTATTTCGTTTCTTATGGGGTGTAGCAAAAACTATATAATGTATTGGGGGGGTTACGTCTATTATAATAGCATAGGAACGAAAAAAAGTGTGCACAAAGATGCAATATTTTCCAGTGTATTTATGAGCAATATAGACAAGGGAGGGGGCTTTATAGCCTCCCTCCCCTTTTTTATACTATTTTCCATCATTCTCAGCCCAAAACAGAACCGAAATACTATGCTACTGCACCGGTGTAAACAGCGCCTCAAACTCAGACTGGCTGATTTTCTCTTTCTCAATCAGCAAATCAGCGCAGGCATGGAGGACATAGTCATATTGCTTGATGATATCCTTTGCTTTCTGGTAGCACTCGTCAATGATCCGCTTGACCTCACTGTCAATGGTGTCAGCAACCTCATTGCCGTAGGACTTGGTATGGGCCAGGTCCCGTCCGATAAATACCTCATTCTCATCGCCGCCGTACTGAATCATTCCTACCTTCTCAGACATGCCGTACTGGGTCACCATAGCCCTGGCAATCTGGGTGGCCTGCTTGATATCCTGGGATGCGCCGGTGGTGATATCGTCAAATATCAGCTCTTCCGCAATCCGGCCGCCTAAATCCACCATGATATTCTGCTTCATGCGGCCCTTGGTATTGAACATCTCATCCTTTTCAGGCAGGGGCATGGTGTAACCGGCTGCCCCGATTCCCGTGGGGATGATGGACACAGTGTGCACCGGTCCCACGTCCGGAAGCACATGGAACAGGATGGCGTGGCCCGCCTCATGGTAAGCCGTTATCTTCTTATCCTTCTCGGATATTACCTTGCTTCTCTTCTCAGCACCGATTCCCACCTTCACGAAGGCCCGGTCGATATCGCTCTGCTTGATGAACCTGCGGTTTTCCCTGGCGGATATAATGGCTGCCTCATTCATCAGGTTTTCCAGGTCAGCTCCTGTGAAGCCTGACGTGGTCTGGGCCACCCTGTGCAGATCCACATCCTCGCTGAGAGGCTTTTCCTTGGAATGGACCTTAAGGATTTCCTCGCGCCCCTTCACATCGGGACGTCCCACTGCCACCTTTCTGTCAAAACGGCCCGGTCGAAGGATAGCCGGGTCCAGGATATCCACGCGGTTCGTGGCCGCCATGACGATAATGCCTTCATTGACGCCAAAGCCGTCCATCTCTACCAGCAGCTGGTTCAGTGTCTGCTCCCTCTCATCGTGGCCGCCGCCCATACCTGTACCTCTGCGGCGGGCAACCGCGTCAATCTCGTCGATAAACACGATACAGGGAGAGTTCTTCTTGGCCTCCTCGAACAGGTCACGGACGCGGGAAGCGCCCACACCCACAAACATCTCCACGAAATCAGAACCTGATATGGAGAAAAACGGTACTCCCGCCTCTCCTGCCACTGCCTTGGCAAGCAGGGTCTTACCGGTTCCCGGAGGGCCCACCAGCAGAAGGCCCTTTGGTATCCTGGCTCCCACGCTGGTATACTTCTGGGGATTCTTAAGGAAATCCACCACCTCTTCCAGTTCTTCCTTTTCTTCCACAAGACCGGCAACATTGGAAAAATTAACCTTGCTGTCCCGGCTCATCCTGGCCCTGCTCTTGCCAAAGTTCATCATCCTGGCATTGGCACCTCCGCCGCCCGCACTCCGGTTCATGACCATGATGATGATAACCACCACCACAATAGACAGCATGAAGGGAAGGATGATGGTCACCAGATAATTCTCCTGAGGCACATCCATGGTCGTATACGCCATGTCATGGGCTTCCAGAAGCTTCTGTGCGTCCTTAACATCCGAAACATAAAGCCGCTTCACCTGACCGTCCAAAAGGGTCAGTACCACTTCTCCCGTGGGAGTCTGCGGATTCTGGTGGATGCTCACGTCTGCCGCCTGGCCATCCTCCAGTATCTTGATAAAATCCTGATTTGTGACCTTATCCGCCTGCCTTGCGTAAGGGAATCTCACCGCGGTGGCGATTAAGATCAGCATCAGAAGTATGAATATAAATCCTCTAAATGTCTGCTGCTGTCTCACCGAATTGCCTCCTTAGACCTTCTTATTCTGCATCCAATTCTACTACTCCGATGTAAGGCAGGTTACGGTATTTCTGGTCATAATCCAGTCCATATCCCACTACAAATTCATCCGGTATCGTAAAACAGGTATAGTCCACCTTCACCTGCTTCTTCACCCTGCGCTCCGGCTTATCAAGAAGTGTGCACAGATGGATGCTCTTTGGACCTCTCTGCTTCAACACCTCAATCAGATATGCCAGCGTACGGCCGGAGTCTATAATGTCCTCCACAATCAGTACATCCTTGCCTTCCAGGGACTCATCCAGGTCCTTTACAATCCTGACCACGCCGCTGGACACAGTGCCGCCGCCGTAGCTGGACACGGACATAAAGTCCAGGGACACCGGAACCGTCATCCTCTTTGCCAGTTCGCAGGTAAAGAATACTCCGCCCTTTAATATGCATATCATGTGGACCTGCTTTCCTGCATAATCCTCGCTGATTTTTGCCGCTACTTCGTTAATCCTTTTATCGACTTCCTCTTCCGTCAATAAAACACGAATTCTGTCAGCCATTACCTTATCCTCCGTTTCACCTATTCTTTTCTCTCTCCAGTCTGGCCTGCCTCTGCCTGCAGCACCCGGACCGTATCCGGTCCTATCTTGTAATACTCGCTGATGCGGTATCCTATAATCCACATCACATGGCTGCCATCTGCCAGAAGGGGTATCTTATCCCTCATCTGTCTGGGTATCTTCTCATCAATCATAAAACGATTAAGCGCCTTGTGGTTATTGTCCGACAGGACGATAAAATCCCCCGGACGCCTGGTTCTCACCACGGGCGTACCCTTTATTTTATCACAGTCAAACCATTTCGTATACACATTTTTAGGAAATTCCATCCCTTTTTTCCGAGAAAAAACCTCCATATCCACAATAGGCAGGTCTCCCCATTCTTCCTCTGACGCCGGGTCTCCTCTGCCCATCCAGATTCCCTCGTACTCCCTTATGGCTGACAGCCCGTAGGGCAAATCCACCTGTTTTCCCACGGCCCGCCCGGCCAGCTCCATGACCTGGCTCACATGAACCAGCCCCAGGTCCCTGGAGGCTCCTCCCAGCTCCTTAAGGAGCGACATCACCACATAGGACCGCAGTATCTCCGGCTCCTGCAAAAACGCCTCGGCCGGAATGTATGCCCCTGGGTTTTTCCTCACATGGGCCTTAATCCAGGCAACCGCCTGGCTTTCCAGGTACTCGTCTGCCTGCGCCGCCAGACGCCCCAGACGCAGTATATTGCCCGCGGCTCCCCTGTTTACATACTGCTCAATCTCCGGCAGCAGCTGATTGCGTATCCTGTTGCGCGTGTAGTGAAGGGTATCGTTGGTGGAATCCTGCACATAGGGCAGATCATGGCCCCCCAGCCACTTAAGGATACAGTCCCGGTCCACGTCCAGCAGCGGCCGGATAATCCTGCCTCTCCGGTAGACGATCCCCTTCATTCCAAAAAGACCGCTTCCCCGGAACAGATTGTGGAGAATCGTCTCCACCTGGTCCCCGCTGTGGTGGGCCACCGCGATTTTCACGGGACTGAGACTGCTGCCAGCCAAACCGCCATCTGCCGAATCTCCATCTGCCGTACCTCCATCCGCCGAATCTCCGTCCGCCAAATCTCCATCTGCCGGACCTCCGTCCGCCGAACCGCCATGTGCCCAATCTCCGTCCTGTCCGCTCCGGGCCCCGCTGGCCCGGTCCTCGCCTTCCCAGTCCAGGGCCTCCTTCTCCAATGCCTCATAGCGCAGAAAACGCCCGGCCTCCTCCTCAGACATGCCCTTTTCAGCCGCCAGGCCGCGCACATCTACCTTTAGGATATGACAGGGGACATGAAGCCCTTCACACAATGACCTGACAAAATCCGCATCCCGATCAGCTTCCTCCCCCCTGAGCCCGTGATGGACATGGAGCGCCCTGATACTGATTCCCCGCGGTTCCCTCCATGCGCATAACAACGCTAAGAGGCAGACGGAATCTGCCCCTCCTGAAACTGCTGCAATAACCCGGTCACCCGGCTCCAGCATATGATATTGTTCCATGGTCTCCCTGACCCTGTGCTCCAGTCCTTCCACCTGTCTCTCCTGTGTCCCATATTGTTTATCTCTGTCTATTTCTTATAATATACCCGCAAACGTCCCTCCTTGCAAGCCTGTCATTGTAAATTATGAGCGTCTTTTCCAGATTCCTGCTGTCAGGACCGTCATATCATCCCTTGGCGCCGGAATAAAGGATACCGCAAAATCCAGTACCTGGTCCGCCAGTTCCTGGGGCCCCATCTCCTCCACGCTCTCCAGATACTGCTGCATGGCCTGCTCCTTATCATCTCCCGGCAATGCATCCAGCACCCCATCGCTGACCATGACAATCCGGTCGCCCTCCCACAGCTTCCTGGACATGAGAACGGGTTCCACCCCGCTCAGTATTCCCATGGGCACTTCTCCGGCTTCCATGATTTCCACTCCCTCTTCTCCTATTATGAAGGTCGGCACTGCTCCCAGCTTCATGGCTTCCAGAACGCCGGTATGCAGGTCGATGCAGCTGAGATCCAGAGTAGCCGGGTGCTGTTCCGGACCAGCCAGCAAAAGCACTGTATTCACCAGCTTAAGGGCGGCTCTTGGGGAAAATCCGGTTTCCAGAAGCTGCTCCGTCAGTTCCACCACCTGCTTGCTCTCCCTGGCCGCTGTCTCCCCGCTTCCCATTCCGTCGGAAAGGCTCATGACCACCTGGTTTCCCGGACTTTCGCAGAAGGTATAATTATCCCCGGAATACTTTTCGCCCTTTTTTGGAATCCTGGATGCTCCATAGAGCATACGGTACCCTCCCTCCTCCAGAAAACGCACGGTTTCATACTGCTTGGTGATAATACTGCGGCTGTCCTTGGCCGGACTCCACCTTGTCCCATCCATGACCTCTCCCATGATCAGCGCCGCATCCTTGGATGTAATGCAGCGGCCGTTGGTGGTCCTGGCCGTTAAAAAAGCTTCCTTCTGCCCGTTCTCGTACTCCAATAACAGCAGGTTGCCCAGGGCAACATGATAGCGTTTAAAATATTTTTTCAGTATGTATTCATACTCATCCGTAATATCCCTGGCACGGTCAATCTGGTGGGAAAATTCCTCCAGTATCACCGACAGCTCCCTGAACTGGGATATGACCGCGTCCCTGCTCTCCAGGAAACGGTTCTTCCAGGACAGATTCATGGTAGCCCTTCCCAGGCTCCGGTTCAGCTGGGCAAGATAATCCTCCTTTTTCCGGCACCCGCTCTGAAACATCTGAGGCATGTCCTCAAAATCAATATGGCCCTTCTGCTCAAATGCCCGCAGAAGATAATAGAGGTAATAGCTGTCCTCCTTCTCGCTGTCCGCATACAGATTACACCTGCTGCAGTTGTCGCACACCAGGGCAGCGCTGGCCTGCATGGCGGCCAGTCCATCGTCCTTTGTCAGCTGTCCGTTTTTCTCTATACCGTCGTCAAACGCTCTGGCCAGCTGGTTTAAGGACTCTGCCATATCCCCCAGTCTCCTGGCCGTATAATAATTTACATCTGTTCTTCCCTTTACTTCCCGCTCTCTGATAAACACAAAAATCCCTCCTAATCCGCGTAACTTTCAGTATACGCACCCAGGAGGGAAATATATGTCAATTCATGCATGAATTTTTAAAAATCGTTCGCCTGTTTTCGCCATCACTCAGTGGGCTTTAACAAAATCTCATCCGGATTCACTAACCCCAGCTTTTCTTTGGCCACTTCCTCCGCATACTGCTTGGTCTTGACGTAAATCTTGTATTCCTGAAGCTCAGCAGTCCGCTTTTCTTCCTCTTCCTTCTGCTGCTCCAGGTTCTGTTCACGGATGCTGTATTCCAGGTCCGATTTCTTAAGATCAGCGCCCTTTATATTGATTGCCACAGCCAAAAACATGACTACCAGGGTAATACCCATGATGGCCATGCGGTTCGTCCATTTATCGCGTTTTACACGCCTTGATTTACCGTAGGATTTCATCTGCTCAATCACCAGCTCCGTCTTTTTCCGGGCTGCAGACAGCTTTCTGTCTGTGCCTGCTAATAATCATTCTAAGGCATTTGCCGGCCTTTTTCAAGCACTTAAAGAAAATTCTGCTGATAAACCTGTCATACAGAATCATCCCCGCAAATACTCCTCCTATGACATAGGCCCTGAACACGCCGTCATTCTGCTCATAGAGAAGAATAAAGGTCACCAGCCCCGCATAAAGCCAATACAAAAAATCCTCCACCCCTGTCCAGAAGGGGCCGTGGCGGATAACCAGGCGGAACACCCTGAGGGTATCATAGGCCAGCATGAGCCAACCGCCTGTGACCAGGCTGAGCACCATCAGCCAGGCTTCATACTGAATCCTGCTGCTCATGATGCCCCCTACTTAAACAGCCGGGTGAACAGGGATTCCCCCGACTTCCTGAGGGCTTCATTGGAACTGTAGACCATGCTGTCTATGGTTCCCTCTATGTCCACCTCTCCCTTTTCCAGGGTCAGGCGGCTTACATGAAGTTCCTTCCCCTTAATGGTAAGCAGACCCATATCCGTGTCCAGGACAACTGCATTTTCATCAAAAGACACCACATCGCATATGCCGGTTATGTTTCCCTTGCCCCGGTTCTGCAGTATAAGCTTATGCTGACGATTGCTTCCAATCTTTTCTTCCATGCAAAAAACCTCCCCGTATATCTAACCTATGTTAAATATATGGGGAGGTTGGCCATTCTATGCCACTTATCTTAAATATTGCAGCAGTTAAAACATCCAATGCAAACTGCCGCTAAATATAACGGTAAAGTTCCTTAGCCTCATCCTTCTTCACAGTTTCCTGTACGTCCAGAACCTCCACCTTAACAGCCTTGGCTCCGAACTGGATCTCGATGATATCACCTGTTTTTACACTGACGGACGCCTTTGCCGGCTTATCATTTACCAGAACACGTCCGGCGTCGCATGCCTCATTGGCAACGGTCCTGCGCTTGATAAGGCGGGAAACTTTCAGAAACTTGTCCAATCTCATGGATTATTTATTAACCTCATCCTTTAATGCCTTGCCAGCTTTGAACTTTGGAGTCTTGGAAGCCTCGATGGTCATCGTCTTACCAGTCTTGGGATTTCTTCCCTCTCTTGCAGCTCTCTCAGATACTTCAAAGGTTCCGAAGCCTACTAACTGTACTTTTCCGCCTTTAACCAGCTCCTCAGATACAGCGTCTGTGAAAGCCTTAACTGCCTTCTCTGCGTCCTTCTTAGAAAGCTCTGCCTTCTCAGCAACTGCTGCAATTAATTCTGTCTTGTTCATCAATTTTTCCTCCTAGATATTGTCCGGGAAAGGCCCCGGAATCGTTACATTTTAAAGTCATAGTGTACTTAATCATTTATATCTGTTTTACTATGATTTGTCAAGGTTTTTTGGCTTTTTCCTGCATTTTTATCTGATTCCAGAGGGCGGTTCCTTCCTCCACGGAATTCACCTTTACACCGCCAAATACGTGGGGGTGCCTTCGTACCATTTTCCGGCATAATCCGTCAATTACATCGTCAATCGTAAACCTGCCTTCTTCCTTTGCAATCTGGCTGTTCAGGATGACCTGGAGCAGTACGTCCCCCAGCTCCTCGCACAGGTTTTCCATATCCTTGTTGTCTATGGCCTGGAATACTTCCTCGGTCTCATCGGCCAGACATTTTTTCAGGCTCTCAAAGGTCTGCTCCCTGTCCCAGGGACAGCCCTCAGGCGACCGCAGCTTTGCTATTATTCCCACAAGGTCATCAAATGTATACATAAAAACCTCCTACACCTTCTCTTTATTGCGCTTGATTACCTTCAGGCGGGTAAATTCCTCCCTCTCCTTTTCCTCCAGCGCATTGGAGATGGACTTGCTCAGGTCCTCATAATGAGGTATGGTGATGTTTTTAAGGGCATTGGCCCGTTTCTGGGTTTTCTTAATGGAGTTGGCCAGCCGGTAGGCGGAATTTTCCACCATGGAAAGCTTGATGGTCAGTTCCTTTACCTTCTCAAAATGGTATCTGGCCTCATCCAGGGACTCGGTGGTGTTATAAAAACCATAGGTCAGGGACAAAGGCTGCGATTCATGCTGGACCAGGGGAATTTCCGTACCCATGATGCTTCTGGCCTTGATTTTCACCCGGTCGTCTATGGGCACAGAGGCGCTTATCTCCTGGACATAGTTGATGCCCAGCTCAATATTGGCCTTCTGGAGCGCCGCATAAGCCTCCCGGAAGGTGCTGTCGATCTCTGACTGGATTCCCTTTGCCTCGTCAATCAGCTCCATCAGCTCCCGAATCAGTATATTCCGCTTCTTATCCATGAGTCCGTAGCCCATATAGGCCAGGCCCAGTGAATTCTTTGCCGCTATCAGGTTGCCTTTGGTGGGAAATGTATTTGGATCCATTTACATCACTCCTTCATGGTATCCGCAGGTTTATAATACTGGTCAAGCACCTTGGTGTCGATACGGTCCAGTTCCTCCCTGGGCAGCATTCCCAGAAGTTTCCAGCCTATATCCAGGGTATCCAGGATGGTGCGGTTCTCATGGGGGGCCTGTCCTATGAAATGCTCCTCAAAGGCCTTGCCGAACTCCAGGTATTTCTTGTCAATGGGTGAAAGTTCATCCTCGCCGATAACCGATGCCAGGGCTCTGGCATCCCCCACCTTTGCATAGCAGGAGAAAAGCTGGTTGGCCACGTCCTGATGATCCGCCCTGGTGTAGCCCTCGCCGATGCCGTCCTTCATAAGCCTGGATAAGGAGGGAAGCACGTTGATGGGCGGATAGATATTCTGCCCGTTCAGCTGCCGGTCCAGAACAATCTGGCCCTCTGTAATGTATCCTGTCAGGTCAGGGATAGGATGGGTGATATCATCGTTGGGCATGGTGAGAATCGGTATCTGGGTCACGGAACCAGGCCGTCCCGCCACAATGCCGGCTCTCTCATAGAGGGAAGCCAGGTCGCTGTAGAGATAGCCCGGAAATCCCTTTCTGGACGGAATCTCGCCCTTGGAGGAGGAGACCTCACGCATGGCCTCGGCATAGGAGGTCATGTCCGTCAGTATAACCAGTATATGCATTCCCTTTTCAAAGGCCAGATACTCGGCCAGGGTAAGGGCGATTTTAGGGGTGATAAGCCTCTCCACCACAGGGTCGTTGGCCAGGTTGATAAACATGGCCACATGCTCGGATACGCCGCTCTCCTCAAAGGTACGGCGGAAGAAATCAGCCACATCATATTTAACGCCCATGGCGCCGAACACAATGGCAAATTCCTCATCCGAATTCTCCCCCAGGGAGGCCTGCTGCACGATCTGGGCAGCCAGCTGGTCATGGGGAAGACCGTTTCCCGAAAAGATGGGAAGCTTCTGTCCGCGAATCAGGGTGGTCAGCCCGTCAATGGCTGAAATTCCCGTACGGATATAGTTTCTCGGGTACTCACGGGTCACAGGATTTAAGGGTTTCCCGTTGATATCCAGCTTTATGTCGGATATGATGTCACCCAGCCCGTCAATGGGCTGGCCGATGCCGTTAAAGGTACGCCCCAGCATCTCCTCGGAAACCTCTATCTCCATAGGATGGCCCGTAAGCCTTGTATGGGTATTGCGCAGGGCCATGCCGTCCGTGCCCTCAAACACCTGTATGATGGCCTTGTCCCCGTATATCTCAATGATGCGTCCTATCTTGTGGAGATTTCCGGCCACGGTCATTTCCACGATTTCATCATAAGCCGCATTCTGAACGCCCTCCAGGACCACCAGAGGGCCATTGATTTCACTTAAACCTAAATATTCAATTGCCATATGGACCTCCCTCCCTTACGCGTTCCGTTCCACGACCCTGTCGTAGAAACCGTCTATCATCTTCATATAGTCATCAAACATTTCCAGGCGGTCATTGGGCACATCGTATTTAATGGATATGATTTTGTCAAATATGTTCTCCTCCTTCAGCACGGACACAGGCATGCCCATGGACACAAGGGAACGTGATTTTTTATACAGGTAAAGAATGACTTCCATCATCTTAAACTGCTTAATCAAAGGCACAGACGTGTCGTCCTTATGGAATGCATTCTGCTGCAGGAACCCCAGACGGATCACCTTTGCGATTTCAAGCACCAGCTTCTGGTCATCCGGCAGTACGTCGGCTCCAATCAGCTTTACAATCTCCATCAGGCTGCTCTCCTGCACCAGAAGTGCCATCAGGCGGTTCCGGTCGTCCACAAACCGCTTATCCACATTGTCCATGTACCAGGAGGACAGGTCGTTTATATATTCCGAATAGCTGGTAAGCCAATGGATGGCCGGGAAGTGCCTGGCGTAAGCCAGGGATTTATCCAGTCCCCAGAAGCAGCGCACAAAACGCTTGGTATTCATGGTCACAGGCTCGGAGAAATCGCCTCCCTGAGGCGACACCGCGCCGATGATGGTCACGGAACCTTCTGTTCCATTGAGGTTCTGCATCATGCCCGCCCTCTCGTAGAACGCGGAAAGGCGGGATGCCAGGTAAGCCGGGAAACCTTCCTCGGCAGGCATTTCCTCCAGACGGCCTGACAGCTCCCTTAAGGCCTCTGCCCATCTGGAGGTGGAATCAGCCATAATGGCCACATGGTAGCCCATATCCCTGTAATACTCGGCCAGGGTAAGGCCGGAATACAGGCTGGCCTCACGGGCAGCCACCGGCATGTTGGATGTGTTGGCAATCAGGGTCGTCCTGTCCATCAGCGGATTTCCTGTTTTTGGGTCTATGAGCTCTGAGAACTCCTCCAGAACCTGGGTCATCTCGTTGCCGCGCTCACCGCAGCCAATATAGATGATGACATCCGCATCCGACCACTTTGCCACCTGGTGCTGGGTCATGGTTTTGCCAGTGCCGAAGCCTCCGGGAATGGCTGCCGTGCCGCCCTTTGCCAGGGGAAACATGGTGTCCAGAATACGCTGGCCTGTGATCAGGGGCTTCACTGCCGGGAACCGCCTGGCAGACGGCCTGGCCACGCGGATGGGCCATTTCTGGGTCATGGTCAGGGTCCTCTCAGTGCCGTCCATGAGCTGAAGGGTCAGAAGCGGCTCCTCTATGGTGTACCGGCCGTCCGGCACCACTGTAAGGACATAGCCTTCCGCGTCCGGCGGAGCCATGACCTTATGGGTGATAGCCCTTGTCTCCGGCACCTCAGCAATAATGGTGCCGGGCATGATTCTGTCCCCTTCCTTCACCACCATGTGGGTATCCCACTTTTTATCCGTGTCCAGACTGTTGACGGATATGCCTCTGCTGATATAATATCCGCTTCCCTTGGCAATCTCGCTTAAGGGACGCTCAATTCCGTCAAATATATTGCTCAGGATTCCCGGCGCCAGTGTAACGGATACAGGAGCGCCTGTACCAGTCACGGTTTCTCCCGGCTTAATTCCGCTGGTCTCCTCATAAACCTGAATGGTGGTCTTCTCTGAGTTCAGTCCGATGACCTCGCCCACCAGCTTCTCCTGGCCCACATGCACCATCTCATTCATCTGGAACCCTGAGTCGCCCAGCAGGGAAACGACAGGACCATTTATACCGTAAATCACACCTGTCTTAGCCACTTTGCCTACCTCCTGTCAAGTCAAATTTAAACTCATGGCGGGCCTCGTTTAACTTAGTCTGGAATGAGTTGTCTATAAGTATATGCTTACCCGGAAGCACAGCCCTGGTGCCTCCGTTAAAGGAATATTCGCTGACCTTGATGGTGGCGTTGTGGTGCATGGCAATGCGCTGCAGCTTATCCACATCCGATGGGTCCATATAGATAATCAGTTCCTCATCCCCTGCAAATTCCTTGGCAGCCTTTACCTGGCGGTCCAGAAGCCGCTGGTAATCCTGTGTCTCCATAAAGTTGGCCAGTTTGTCGCGCAGTTCCACGAACAGCTTATCCTTAAGCTCCTCCTGCTTGTGGCTGGCCTCCCTCTTTAAATCCAGCTGGCCGATGGACAGCCTTTTATTGATCTCACGCTCCAGCTTCTCTGTCTCTGCCTCCACCTGCATGTCGGCCCGCCTCCTGGCGTCAGCCGCATGCTCCTCAAAGGCAGCCTCCAGGGCGTTCATATAGTCATCTAACATCCTGGCACTGCGCTCTCTGGCATCCGTCATGCAGATATCCTGGAAATGCTTTAGCTTTTCCTCTGTTGTCAAGCTGATTCACCCTCTTTCTATCATTACTACAGTTTCAGTCCGATTGCCTCGTTCACATAAGAGGTGATAAAGTCCGGCTTGCGGCCGGTTCCATGGCGGTCCGGAATCTCCACAATCAGCGGAAGCTTGCGCTCCAGCTTTACATTGTCGATGATCTCCGGAAATTCCCTGCCGAACTTTTCTGTCAGCAGGATGATCCCGATGGTTTTGTCGGCCAGGGCCTTATCCAGTTCTTCCTTCAGTTCTTCCCTCTTATGGACCACAGCCCCCTCGACTCCCGCCAGCCGCATGCCGGTCAGGGTGTCGATGTTGTCGCTGATAAGGTACATCTTCATGGGATTACAGCTTTCCTAAGATCATAAAGGATATGATCAGACCATAGAGACACACACCTTCGGCAAGACCTACGAAGATTAATGATTTACCAAGGATGGAGCTGTCCTCGCTGATAGCTCCCAGTGCTGCGCTGGCTGCTGCGGAAACAGCGATGCCGCCGCCCAGACAGGAAAGTCCTGTGGCCAGTGCTGCCGACAGATAGCCCATGCCTGCTGCGGATGAACCGGCTGCCTGGGCTCCTGTCTCGGCTGCCGCTGCATTGCCGGAGAACATGACCACTGCCGCGAATACCATGGTGCCGAAAAACAGGAATACATTGGCTGCCAGGGCTGTCCTATAGCGTCCCTTTGTCTTTTCCCCTGCTGCAAATGCTCCAAAAGGTACTGCAATGCTTAAAATAAGTGCTGCGCTCAGTGTAATTTTAACTAATAAACTCATATCTCATATCTCCTTTTTGTATTATATATGCTTACTGCTCTCCGGCAGCCTTTCCATACGGTTCAAATGCCCTGCCGCTGCCGCGGTAGAACCGGCTGAACAGCTCATAGTATTCCAGACGCAGTACCTGGATGCCCACAATCAGGCCCTCCATACCGCATACAAACAGGTTGCCGCCAACCACCACGGCCCAGTTGGTATTTCCTCCTGCCTCTGCCCCTGCTAACATCAGGACCACCTGCATCATGGCTGCGTGGCTCACTGCAAACGCACCCACACGGACAAAGGAAAGGGTGTTGGAAAAATAGCTTAACAGCACCTCAAAGAGTTCAAATATGCCCTGGGTGATAAACATTCCCAGGCCGGTTTCCATCCGTTCCGCCTTTTTCTCCAATATGGCTGCCAGCGGTTCCTTAAAGAATATCACCAGAAGCGGAATCAGGAACATGATTACCAGAATCACGGTGGCGGGAAGCGGATTTCCGGTCATATACAGTACAATCACGGATGCCAGGGCAAAATAGAATACCAACCCGGCCACGCCGTTTGTGTCAAAATACGCCTTCTCCACATCATGGGTTCTCAGGCTGTTGATGATATTGAGAATCATGCATAAAAGGATGATTCCCATTCCAATGGCAACCGCCACCACAAATACCGTGTTCAGCCTGCCGATAAAGGGCAGATCTGTCATGGCCTCCTGGGGCCTGAGCCACACAGCATCTATGATATCCTCAAATCCAAAGACGCTTCCGAAGAGCAGCCCGAATATGGTGGAGAACACGCCGCAGCAGGAAATGATTCCTGCCAGACGTATCTTCTTAAACCGGTACAGCAGAAATCCTCCAATCAGCAGGCACAGTCCCTGCCCGGCGTCCCCGAACATGAAACCAAACAAAATGGAATACGTAATGCCAATCAGTATGGTGGGGTCCAGCTCATTATAGGATGGCAGCCCGTACATCTCCACATACATCTCAAAGGGCCTGAACAGCCCCGGATTCTTCATCTTGGTGGGAGGAGTGCTCATGATGTTGTTGTGGTCGTCCTCGATAATACAGAAGGTATCGCTGTCCCGTTCGATTTCCTTCTGGAACCTCTTTGCATCATTCTCCGTCATCCATCCGCACAGGATGTAAAAGTTATGGGTGTCATGCTTAGTGACGGCAGCCATTTTCCTCACATCAAAGTTGGTTGAAAATGTCCTGATGCGCCTTAAGGCAGCGGCAAACTCGTCCTTCCTGCTGCTCATGGCCTCCACGATATTCCTGTCCGCCTCGTCTATCTCCTTTTGAAGGCTCCCTATCCTGTCGTCCAGTACATGTCCTGCCTCCACAGGAGTGCCCTCGTACTCATCCGGAAGGAAACACCGCTCAAAATGCATGGATGCATAGATGGCGTCAATCTTGTCCGCCAGGCTCTCCGGCACAAAGTAGACCACCCATACATAGTCTCCCTCCTCCTCGCATTTGAACATAACCGTGTCTATGGTCTCATACACATAGGATGAGAATTTCTCATAATATTCCCTGGAAATACGTCCGAAACGGAACTTCATGAAACGGAACTTAAGTATCTCCTTCACATTGTAGTTAAGCCCTGCAAAGGGTATAACCCTGTCCCTGGAAGCCTTTAACTCGTCCCGCTGGTGCACCAGGACGTTCTTTTGGTCTGTCAGTTCCTTAAGCTGGGTGTCAAGGCTGTTAATAACCTCAACGGCCTCCTCCAGCTTCATGTTCCGGCCCGTCTGGTCCGTTATCAGGTCATGATAGCTTTCCACCAGCCCCTGGGCCTTTTCCAGCACATCCTTATATGGATTCGTTTCAATATAAGGCCTCAGGTCTTTTACTGTCTTAAGCTCCGACAGGGCATTTTCCAGGTGGATCTCATATCTTGACAGATAAGTGTCCACCACCCGGTCAATATCCTCCTTAGGGCCGGTAATACTTAAGAACTTCATCTTCTCAATCACGTCTTAACCCCCTTTAGTCAACTTGCTCCCAGCCCATAACGTATCTTCTCAATGGTAGTGATGATACGCTGGATTTCCCTCTCCTTGAAGTAGAGATAGGAATTCAGTATAGCGATGGAGTATGGGTCTTTTCTGCTTGTCTTCAGGTAAATCCTGTCTATTATATCGTGGGCCAGATGGTCCAGATCCTGATCTTGGTCCAGATGGACCAGGCCAGTCCTGCCGTACCAGCTCGCTCCTATGAGTCCGTATAGTATATCCAGATTCTCCGCCTCCACCATCCGGTTAATCTCTTTTCTGGTCAGATGGAGCTGTATGGGAATCAGCATGGCGTAAATCTCCCCCGGCTCCAGCTGGTAAAACTTTTTGGAACGGCAAATCCACTGGAGGTTCAGCATATCCATCCTGGTGCCGAAACACTGGGCGATTATCTTCTGCTCGTTCTTTGACAGGTACTTGTCCTTAATCTTCCACATGGACCTGAAATACAGCATATCCAGGGCTGTCTCACAGGCCGGAAGGGTTACCCTGCCGTTCTGCTGCATCTGGTACAACGGGCCGTAATACACGGACCCCTTCAGATTCCCTATGAACTCTTCCATGCTTTGGGACTGGGAAAGCGTGATCAGGTCAAGGGCGGAATGCCTCTCAAAGAAATCACGGAACATGGAAAGGTCCTGCCTCTGTTCCCTGTGGCCTGCCGCATTTCTCAGACAGGTCTTTAGAATGGTAATCTCATAATGCATGAAGTACAGGTCCAGGAAACGCCTCTGCTTTATATTGGCAAACTGGTAAAGCTTTGCAAAATCCCTGTACTGGGACAGATTCAGATGCTGCTCAATGTTTCCCCTATGCAGATCCTTGTCCTCCACCTGGCCGAATATCTCGCGATAAGGCAGAAAGGCACGCAGGTACTGCACTGCATCCGGTACGGTTTCCAGGGCCGCCATCTCAAGGAACTGCTCATCTTTTATACGCCAGCGTTCCATTGCCTTCACCTTGGTGGCAATGCCGCTGTAAGCAATCAGGCTGCCCATAATCTCACCCCTTTATCATCTTCTGGAACAGAGCCTCTGCATATTCTTCATGGTGCCGGTTATAATTATCTTCCAGCTCCTTAAGCAGGGCCTCTGATTCTGCCTTCTGCTTTGCAAGGAGCCCGTTCATGTCCGCCTCCATCTTCTCCTGAATCTCTGCAATCCTGCGGGCCGTTTCCTGTTCCATACTCTTATCAAAGGCAGCCGTCTTTGCGTCCATTTCCTCGGCAAATGCCTTCTTGCGTGCATTCGCTTCTTCCACAATGGCTCCGGCCGCTGCCTCGATTTCCGATAAACGGTTAATCACAGTATCCATAGCTCTCCTCCTTATATATTTTCATATCATTTCATGATACTCCTTTTTTAGAAAAAAACCAGAGGTATTTTAGTTTTAAAATTAATTTTTCACAATTTCCCCACTGCAAAACGCCAAAAAGAGGAAGAACTTTTTAAATTCTTCCTCTTTTTGCATCCAAAATTACCAATTTTTCCTATACAATTTTCACAAATACATGAGCCTAATTGGCTGTCTGGGCCTCGCTGCCCTCAGTCTCCCCCCCGGTTGACGCCACGGGTTCTACCTTTTCAATATATTTGCTGGATACATACGCCTCCTGGCCATCGTAGTTAATGACTGCCCAGTCGTTGTCATACCGCTTCACGTACACCACCTCGGTGCCGCTGCCCAGCTGTACCAGAATCCGGCCGCTGGTAGATGGCTCGCTGCGGACATTTACACTGCTTCCCTTAATCCTGTAGGTCTCTGCAGGCGGCTCTGTCTCAGGCTCTGTCTCAGGTTCCGGCGGCAGCGTAGGTGCAGGCTCCACAGGCGCAGTGGTCACAGTCGGAACTGTGGTGGTCTTATCTGCATCCTTGCCCTTATCCGACGTGAAAACACGGATAACCACAATCAGAAGTATAACCAGCAGCACCGGAATCAGCAGTCTCAGTATGTATGCTGCCGGTGATACCCGTCTGCGCTTCTTCCTGGGTCCGCCCTGGCGGGACGGGCCGCTGCGGGTATTCCTGGCAGGTACCCTCTGGCTGTTCCTGCCGGAAGCGCTCCTGCCTCCGCCGGTTCCCTGCCTGGGCGCCGGGCGCCCTGATGTATTCCTTGCAGCCGAGGACGTTCTGACCGGACGGCCGCCCGAACCTCCTGCAAATTCATTGGCAAACACATACACTTCCTGGGTCAGCAGCTGGAATGCCTGGTTGGCGTCATACGCCGTGTCATCCCCCTCATGAACAGCCTTGTTCCCCAGTATGCGGATGGTATGGTAATTGTCCTTGGTGGCCTTGTTAATCCACTGGCCTTCGTACAGCTGGTCTATGGTATCGGACAGATCCCCTTCCACCACACACGCTCTCTCAGCCATGCATCTTACCATATATTCCAGAACCTGTCTGGCTCTGACCATCACAAGATTATATTCCTTGCGCGCAATTAATCGCTCTGCTTCCTTAACGCCCTGCTGAATCTGCTGCCAGCTGGTCGTCCGCTCCACATTCGACATAAGCCTTCCTCCTTAGTATCGCAGATATCCGCCTATTATGTATAGTATACTAGATTTTTGCTAATTTTGCACTATTAATTATAAAAAATCAGAAAAATAAGAAAAAAGTAAATTTTGTTGCAAATGCATCTTTTGAATGTTAAAATAAGGCCTGCAGCAACTATATTCACGAAAGGATGAAACACATGCGATTACGCCACATCCAGGGTGCCGAGGAAACCATTGCCTCCAGCCCATTTGTCATTCAGGAGCCGGAACAGCACCGCGGCACATGGAACCAGGTATTCGGCGGCAGCCATCCCCTTGAAATCGAGGTGGGAATGGGTAAGGGCCGTTTTATTATGGAAAAAGCATCCGCCAACCCGGATATCAACTATATTGGAATTGAGCGCTATTCCAGCGTCCTTCTGCGGGGACTTCAGAAACGCAGCGAAATGGACCTTGAAAATATTTATTTTATGTGCATCGACGCAAAGGACATGGCGGAGATCTTTGCCCCCGGCGAGGTGGACCGGATATACCTGAACTTCTCAGATCCATGGCCAAAGGACCGCCATGCCAAGCGAAGGCTCACATCCCCTGTCTTTATGTCTGTATACGACAAAATTCTGGCGCCCCAGGGTGTTGTTGAATTCAAGACAGATAACCGCGGGCTGTTTGAATATTCCCTGGAATCCATTCCAGATGCCGGCTGGGAGATTACAGAGTATACCTTTGATCTTCACAACAGCCCCATGGCAGAAGGAAATGTGATGACAGAGTATGAGATGAAATTCGCCTCCGAGGGCAAGCCCATCTGCAAGCTCATTGCACGGCGGACAGGAACCTTCGGCCAGGACCCGGCATAGAATACAGGTAAAGGATACCATCAGGAGGCGGACAGCATGGCACTCCCTCCGGGAATCACCAAAAAACTGCTCCAGGCCACCAGCGATAAGACAGACTTAAACAAACAGGCTCTCCGGTTCAACCGTTCCTTTAAGGAAGTCGGCAAACTCCTGGGCTCCGGTTCAGCCAAGGCCAAAAAGGACAAGGATAAAAAATAACCTCCCAAAAGAGGACACATCCGCAGCTGTCTGTTTCTCACAGGAACAGGCAGCCGCGGACGCAGGGATTCCAAAAGGAGCCACAACTAAAAACCATGAAACTCCCGGCAAAAAAATTTCCAAAGATTTTTTCTCAAAAAGTGTTGACATTTTGCTTTTTAGGCGATATAATGGCGAACGTGCTGTTGAGACAGCCGCACAACAAAATGAAAAAAATGCGCCTTTAGCTCAGTTGGTAGAGCAGTAGACTCTTAATCTATTTGTCCAGGGTTCGAGTCCCTGAAGGCGCACTAAAAGGTCTGATTTTGCAGATATTGGAAGCTGCGGGGTCGGACTTTTTTGTTGTCCTCCCCCGCTCTGTCCTATGCTTCATCCAGGCGGTATTCCTGTATCTTACGGTATAACGTAGCCTTGCTGATACCCAGGGCATCTGCCGCGGCCTGCTTGCCGTAGGGACCTGTAAAACGCTGCAGCGCTTTCTGTATCAGCTGCCGTTCCTGCTCCTTCAGGTTAAAGGGCCCGTCGTTCTGTTTAAAATCAGGAAGCCGAAGCACGTCCTCTTCCGTGATGATTCCGCTGGTGTTTATGGATATAAGGTAGCTTAAGACCTGTTCCATCTGTTTGAAATTGCCAGGCCACGAATGGTTCTTAAGCATGGTAAGGGCCCTGGAGCTGCAGGCAACCTTCTTTTTCTCAAAATCCTGATAGTAAATCAGATACTTCTGAATATAGTAGTCTATATCCATATCCCTCTCCCTGATTGGCGGAATACACAGGATAGCGGGATAAAACAGGTTAAAGAGACGCTTGGAAAACGCGTTGTGGTCAGCCATCTTAGACAGGTCCTCCAGGGTGGTGGCAATGAGGCGGATGTTGTGGTTTTCCAGCAGGGTAATGTTATCCGCCAGCTTTAGCTGAAGCCAGTAAGGAAGCCTGGGAATCTCCTTTAAGCACACGGTAATATCCCTGCTGCAGAATATGCCGGTCTCCTCATCAAATACCTGGTTGGCAAAATTCAGGTCCGAAAATGCATTGCAGTCAAAAATCACCAGCTCCTGCTGGGCATAGCGCCCGCTGTTATGTATGGCCTTTACCCACATCTCCTTGCCCAGTCCCCTCTCCCCCTGTATGACCATGTAACGGCTTATTTCCGAAATTTTCATCACGTTCTTTTTCATCTTCGTCAGAACCTCGCTGGTTCCCTCAAAGTAGTCCAGAGACAGATTCCTGCTGGCATCCTGGAAATAGCTCTGCTCCGTCACAAGATTCTGCTCCAGCACAACATACTCCAGCCGTTTTCCCATAAGGAACTCAGAATCAAAAATCTGATGCTTTGCGTGAAGGCGGATACTCCTGTTCTCCGCCCTCATATCCAGCCAGTTGCTGTTCCTTCTCTTAATGACCTTCACCGTTTCCCGGAACAGCTCCTCTCCTATCCCCATTCTCTGCATCTGGATCCGGGCATTCTTGTTGACCTTTGACACCCGCCGGTTCTCTATCAGGACAGCCCCGTCCTCCATGGAATCCACCAGGTCGGAAAGGGCGTGCTCCGTCACATGCAGGGCATCTTCAAGAAGGTATGACTCCGCAATCCTGGTAATGACCTGTCCCACATGAACCGCAAGGTTTTTATAATATTCTGTATGTTCCAGCATATCCTTGTGTATCTTCTCATCATAGCACAGCACGGACAGAGTTCCCAGAAAGGCCTGCCTGATATACAAGGGCACCACCACCTCTGCCTTTCCCGTACAGATGCGGTTGGTGCTGCATTTGCGGCAGATGCTGCTGTTCCTGTTTCTCACAAATACAGGCTTCCTGTCCGTCTTGGCCTGTTCAATGGCGCTGTAGGGCTGGTTTTCATTGGCATAGATAATGGACCTGAAAATGCCTGTGCCCGCAACTCTCATGGTATTCTCATCGTTCACATCGTACTCCAGGCAGGTAAATCCCGCATAAAATTCAATCTCCTTCTGCACAATGGCTGCGCAAGCGCTTAATACGGATCGTTTCATTTCTTTCCCCCATTTATCTCATAATGAGATTATAGTCTCAATATGAGACAGATACAAGGGGCATCTCCATTTTTCTATTCTTTTCGACTCCCCCTCACTTGAATAATCACCTTGGGATTAATAGAATTACGGTAACCTAGGTAAATAAAATATAAGTGAGGGAATGTTATGATTTGCAAAGAAATACCAAAGACCATGTACTGCCACATCGGTGGCTCAGGAACCTGGGGATGCGAATTTCCCGAAGATTTAAATATGGAAGGCATTACCCTGTTAAAACGGGACATGGAATTTGAAACCCCGTTTGGAGTCACCGCCTGCATGAAACTGTACGAAATGGATGCCTCCATCACGGCAGATCACAAAACCCGGCAGGTACTTTATGTGCCTTTCCACGGCTGGAAGGGACTCTCACCTTACAATGACACTCCCAGCGAGCGCATTTTCTGGGCATTGAGGGAAGCCGGCGTGAAATACATACTGGCAGACGGCAGCGGCGGCGGCATCAATCCCCTGCTGGAGCCGGGCGACATCATATGTCCCCAGGATTTCATTGATTATACAAAGCGTGTGTCCTATCTGGGAAAATTCACCCCTTACAGCATGCGCATGAGGGAAATCATATGTCCCGACCTGCACAGGATACTTTTAGAAAAGGCCTCCGGCGTATTCCGCCGTGTGTTCCGCACCGGCATCTACGGCGTTGCGGAAGCCCCCAGATTCGAGTCAGCTGCTGAAATCCAGAAAATGTACGCGGATCACTGCGATGTGTGCGGACAGACCATGATGCCGGAAGCGGCGTTGGCCAGGGCCATCGGCGCCTGCTACGCGGCCCTGTATGTTATCAGCAATTCGGCCGAGGGAATCAATCCCAACTGGGAACGCTCCATTTTTGACATTTATTCGGAATGCGCACCGGTGGTGGGAAAGGTCATGCTGGAAGCCATGGCTGCCATCAATCCTGAGACTATGAACTGCCACTGCGGCGAAAACATTATAGAGATGCCCAAGGCCGTACAGAACCGCCTGGACATGTAGCGGGTATACACAGAGGAGGAAACTATCATGAAACATTTAAAGTTATTTACAGCATTGGCGCTGACAGCCGCCATGACCGTATCATTGGCCGGATGCCAGGGCAAGGCTGCTTCATCACCAGACGCAGGAACCCAGACAGCGGCAGACTCCGGCGAAACGGATTCCAACGGCTCAGCCTCCAAGGAAGCAGATGCAAAAGCTCCGGCTGACGGTCAGACCGTCCCCAGCGGCGGCTCAGAGCCTTTCAAGGTTGCCCTTATGATCGGCATCGGCGGACTGGGAGACGGCGGATTCAATGACAGCATGCTGGCCGGTGTGGAAGCTGCCAAGGCTGATTACGGAATCGAGTATCAGCTGGTGGAGCCCAAGGAAATATCTGAATTTGAAGCCAACTTTACCGACCTCTCCGCATCCGGCAAATACGACCTGATCATCGGCGGCGGCTTTGATGCCGTAGAAGCCCTCCAGAAGGTGGCCTCCGAGTTTCCGGAGCAGAGATACCTGTTCGTGGACGGCGAGGTGACAGGATGTGACAACGTGACCAGCGTCCTGTTTAAGGACAATGAGAAAACATATCTGGTGGGAACTGTTGCGGGCCTTAACACAAAGACCAACAAAATAGGCATGGTGGTTGGCGTGGACAGCCCATCCCAGAATATCTTCGTGGCCGGGTATATGGCCGGCGCCAAGGCTGCCAACCCGGATGTGGAGGTAATTGTCAAATATGTAGGCTCCTTTGCCGATACCACCACTGCCAAGGAACTGGCACTGGCTGAGGCAGACGCAGGCGCCGACGTCATTTTTGCCGCTGCCGGCGGTTCCGGACTGGGCGTGTTCAACGCTGCACAGCAGGGAACCTTTAAGGCCATCGGCGCAGATGTAAACCAGTGTCTCATCGACCCGGACCACATCATGTTATCGGCTATCCGCAAGATTGATGTAGTCATCAAGGACGGCATCAAATCAGCCATAGACGGTACTCTTGAAGGTGGTACCATGGTACCCGGACTTAAGGAGGACGCACTGGGCATCACCAACGAAGGTTCCAAGGTAGAGATTGATCCTGCCAGCCTTGACGCTGCCCAGACCGCAAAGGATAAAATCATCTCCGGCGAGATCACAGTTCCTTCAACCATAGACGAAGTTAAATAACCGGCTGCGAAAGGTGCTGCTTACCACAAGCAACACCTTTCCTTTCACACAGGGAGGTCCCAATGTATGCAATAGAGATGCAGGGTATTACCAAAACCTTTCACGGCTCCTATGCCAATAAGGAGGTATCCCTCAAGGTAGAACAGGGCGAGATACATTCCCTTTTAGGCGAGAACGGCGCCGGCAAAACCACCTTGATGAAAATTTTGTTCGGCCTTTATAACGCCGACAAGGGACGGATTCTCATTAACGGCAGCCCGGCAGCCATCCGTTCGCCCCATGACGCCATAGATTATGGCATATCCATGGTCCACCAGCATTTTGTTCTGGTAGGCAATCTCACCATCACGGAGAACATCATCCTGGGCCATGAACCGCGCAAAGGCATTTTACTGGATCGCGGCAAAGCCCGCCAAAAGGTGGATGCGCTCATCCGCCGGTATCACTTTGATCTGAATCCTGAAAGCAGGATAGAGAACCTGTCTGTGGGAGAAAAACAGCGGGTGGAGATCCTCAAAGCCCTTTACAACGAATCTTCCATCATACTTTTAGATGAACCCACGGCGGTCCTTACCCCCCAGGAGGTGCAGGAGCTCTTTGCCATGCTCAGGCAGTTAAAGAAGGACGGCAGGACCATCATCATTATTACCCACAAGCTTAAGGAGACCCTGGCCATTGCGGATAACATCACCATACTCCGCAGGGGAGAGAACATCGCCTCCCTTCCGGCTGCCCAGGCCACAGAAGACAAGCTGGCTGAGCTCATGGTAGGCCGCCCCATATCCTTTGATGTACAGCGGGTTCCCTACGATGGTTCCGGCCCCGTCAAGCTGGGTCTTAAGAATATCTGCCTTAAAAAGAAGGGCCGCTCCGTACTCACTGATATCAGCCTGGAATGCAGGGCAGGCGAGATACTGGGCATTGCAGGCGTGGAGGGAAACGGACAGACCGAACTCATTGAGGTGGTCACAGGGATTGAGAATCATTTTACAGGCCAGGTCTGCTGCGGATCCCAGCCGGTTTCCGCCATCTCTCCCCGCAGGATGCTGGACTATGTGGGCCACATCCCGGAGGAGCGCGGCAAACGCGGCTTTGTAAAGGGATTTTCCAATTGGGAAAACCTCATTCTGGGATACCATTACCGGCCCGAATACGTGAAACACGGCTTTCTGAACATCAGGCGCATCAAACAGGTTGCCAGGGACACCATAAAACAGTTTGATGTCAGGACAGACGGCATCGACCAGCTCACCAGTTCCCTGTCAGGGGGCAACCAACAGAAGCTGATCATCGGGCGCACACTCCTTCACCAGTCCAACATTATTGTGGCCGCCCAGCCCACCAGAGGCGTGGATATCGGAGCAATCGAATACATCCACCAGCATCTCATGCAGATGAGGGACTCAGGTTCCGCCATCCTGCTGATCTCCGCTGACCTGGATGAGGTTATAAAGCTGGCCGACCGCATTGCGGTGCTCTATGAGGGCAGAGTCGTGGCCGAAAAGGAGACCGGCGCATTTACCAAAACAGAACTGGGCTATTATATGCTGGGAGGCAATGCCCGGAAGGAGGCAGCAGACAATGATTAAATATCTGAAAAGCCGTACCATGGCATTTACCTTGATTTCCTTCCTAATCTCCCTGGTATTGGCGGGCATCATCATAGCAGCCGCAGGGTATTCCCCGGTGGAAGCTTACTCCGCCATGCTGGGAGGCGCGTTCGGCAGCACCTATAACCTGGCCCAGACCGCCGGCACAGCCATTCCCCTGATATTTGCAGGACTGGCCATGGCAGTGGCGTCCAAGGCCGGTATCTTCAATATCGGTATAGAAGGTCAGATTCTGGCGGGCGCCCTGCCTGCTGCCCTGGCAGGCACTTATATCACGGGACTGCCCGCCGTCCTGCACATACCTGTATGTATTCTGGTGGCCGCCATCTTCGGCGGCATATGGGCCATGCTGGCGGCTGTGATTAAGAATAAACTGCAGATAAGCGAAGTTATCATCACCATCATGCTGAACTATGTGGCTCTGTACCTGGTGGAATACCTGGTGAACAATCCCTTTAAATCAGAGGGAATGGTGGTAAGGACAGAGGAGATACAAGACAGCGCCAGGCTGGTGTCCCTGGTAGCCCATACCAGGCTGAACACAGGCATCTTCATTGCCCTCCTTGCCGTATTCCTGTTTTGGGTCCTTTTCTACAAGACAAAGCTGGGGTATGAGATGCGGGCGACAGGGGACAGCCCATTTGCCGCGGAATCAGCCGGCATCAACAACAAGAAAAACCTGCTGGCAGCCATGTTCATTTCCGGCGCCCTGGCAGGCATAGGCGGCGCCTGCGAGGTCATGGGCGTCCAGGGTTATTACATATCCGGCATGACCACAGGATACGGCTTCAGCGGTATCGCCATTGCGGTCATGGGACACAACCAGCCCCTGGGAACCCTGGCCTCGGCTCTGTTGTTCGGAGCCCTTAACGCAGGTGCCTCCAGCATGAACCGTATGACGGACATTCCCGGCGAGTTCATCTCCGTTCTCCAGGCCCTTATCATACTGTTTATCTCCACACCGGGAATCGTAATTGCTATTCAAAATCTGTACAAAAGAAGGAAGGCGGTGACATCATGAGCGGACAGATTCTTTCCCTGTTAGCCGGCATGGTCCGGGTGGCCATACCCATTTCCTTTGCCGCCCTGGCCGGTATGCTGTCAGAGCGGGCCGGAGTCATCAATATGGGGCTGGAGGGCATCATGCTCATCGGAAGCTTCTTCGGAGTGGTGGGCTCCTATGTGACAGGCAGCGCCTGGATGGGCCTTCTCTTTGCCGCCCTCTCCGGTATTCTCATGGGTCTGGTTCTGGTGACTCTGACCGTGGGCTTTAAATGCGAGCATGTATTGGCAGGCGTGGGCATCAACATCTTTGCCTCCGGCATTACCATTGTCCTGCTGGAAATGATATGGGGCACCAAGGGTAAGTCCAGCATGGTGGCGGGACTGGGCATGCTGCGTGTGCCTGTGATTTCAAAAATTCCTGTCATTGGGGATATCATTGGTACCATTTCCCCCCTGTTCTACATCCTGGTTCTCTGCGTCTTTCTTCTCTGGTTCCTCTTATACAGGACACCGGCCGGTCTGAGAATCCTGGTCATCGGAGAAAACCCCGAGATGGCGGGCACCATGGGAGTCAACGTATATAAAATGCAGTATCTCTGCGTCATGGCCAGCGGCATGCTTGCCGCCATAGGCGGAGCCTACCTGTCCATCGGGGATATCAACATGTTCAGCAAAGACATGGTATCAGGAAGAGGTTATATCGCCCTGTCCATGGTGATACTTGGAAACTGGAAGCCGCTGTGGGTGGCGCTGGGAGGCCTGGTGTACGGATTTGCCCAAAGCCTCCAGTTCAGACTGCAGGGAGTCAACATTCCTCCCCAGCTGGTACAGATGCTGCCCTATATACTAACCCTTGTGGTGCTGCTGTTTGCCAGGAAGAAAAGCTCCGCGCCAGCTGCGTCGGGAAAACATTATTACCAAAAAGGAGAGTAACCGTGGGTAAAATTCAGATAGACACAGAGCACGCCAGAAAGATGGCTGATGATTATTCCTATGTGATGCGTTCCTTTGCGGACGCATACGCAGCCCAGAAAAAGGGGGTGAAAATCCGTCCCCGCCTGGGCGACCATATGCCCTTTAATTATATGAGAGAACGTCAGACCCTTACCTTCCTGTTTTACCCGGAACTGAAGGAGGCTGCCTATGAAATATCCCGTATCATAGGAGAAAGCATCACCTCGGACCAAATCAGGGGAAAGACACTGCCGGAAATCATGGAAAGCAACCAGCCCATTGCCCAGAGGGACGGATACGCCTTTGAGGAAGTAGTGGAAGCTGATGAAACCCACGCAGTCTACAGGCATTATGAATGCGCGGACTGTTACGGCCTTCCCAATATACATTCCAAAATATGCGTGTACGAGGCAGGTACGGCTGCGGGCATGTTCTCCACCGCCCTGGGAAAACCCTGCCGGGTAACAGAGACAAAATGCTGTGCCAACGGCGATCCTTACTGCGAATTCCTGGTCGAAGTGCTGTAATGCTGTATAAACCGGCTGAGGAATCCCTCCCCCAGGCATCACCGGCTCCGGTGGTATCTGTGGGGAAGGGGATACCCGGCGATTCCGCCCAGTAAATAATGAACTTTTTCGATAAGCCTTTTTGATAATTAACTTTTTTGATAATTAACTTTTTTCGAAAAAAATGTTGACATTTTTCTTAAAACGCATTATAATAGTGGACGTGTCACTTAAAGAAACAAATGAATCGCATGCGCCTTTAGCTCAGTTGGTAGAGCAGTAGACTCTTAATCTATTTGTCCAGGGTTCGAGTCCCTGAAGGCGCACTAAAAGGTCTGACTTTGCAGATACGAAAAGCTGCGGGGTCGGGCTTTTCTTTGTTATATAAAACTTATCCCACACTATCATACAGGAGGAATCATGAAATATTTACACCGAACCGCCGGAATCGTAACCGCATTTTGCCTGATGATTATTCTTTTCATCACTTCCGTGGAGGCAGTGGTATACTGGACGCCCGGTTATTTTGAAAAGGAATACACCAAATACAATGTGCTGGACAGCTTGCCGTCCATGACCATGGACGATCTTCTCCATGTGACGGATGAAATGATGGATTATCTCAGAGGCGGCAGGGAGGACCTCCATGTGACCACCACCATGGGAGGGGAACAGAGGGAGTTCTTCAATGAACGTGAAATCGCCCATATGGAGGATGTGCAGGTCCTTTTCCTGAAGGCCCTGTCCATCCGCAGGATATGCCTGGTCCTTGGAGCCGGCCTTCTCATCCTCATGGCTGCCACCAAAGCCAGGATGGGACGGGTCCTTCCGCCTTCCCTGTGCATGGGGACCGGACTGTTCTTTGCGCTGATTACGGCCCTTGGACTCATCATATCCACTGACTTCACCAAATACTTCATCATGTTCCACCATATCTTCTTCAGCAACGACCTGTGGATTCTGGACCCTGCCACGGACATGCTCATCAACATTGTACCGGAAGGCTTCTTCATGGACACGGCTGCCCGCATTGCCCTGCTCTTTGGCTCCCTGTCCCTGATTCTCTTTGGAGTCTGCCTGCTCCTAACTATAAAAAACCGCAGGAAAGTAAGCTGAATGGACACAGATTCAAAAATAACGCCCCTCTCCAGCCTTTACTTGAAGCCGCAAATCCTTTATACTGTATCTTAGCAAAGAAGTGAATGGAGAATATTAGGATGAAGCGATTCCTTATGTTGTTTATATGCCTCTGCCTGTGTGCAGGACTTTTCCCCATAACAGCAGCGGCAGCCCCCGAATGGCCCTCTGATGTGTCCATCCAGGCTGACGCGGGCATTGTTATGGACTCCGACACCGGGACGGTTCTTTATGGAAAAAACATGGACCAGCCCTATTACCCTGCCAGTATAACCAAGATACTGACAGCCCTGATTGTGCTGGAACAGTGCGATCTGAATGAGATGGTTACATTTTCCCATGACGATGTATACAATGTGGAGGCTGGAAGCAGCAGCGCCGGCATTGATGAAGGGGATGTCCTGACCGTGCGGGACTGCCTTTACGCTCTGATGCTGGCCTCTGCCAATGAGAGCGCCAATGCCCTGGCCTGCCATGTAAGCGGATCCAGGGAGGCATTCGCCCAGCTGATGAACGAGAAGGCCCGGAGCCTGGGCTGCACGGGAAGCCATTTTAACAACCCCAGCGGCCTGAATGACGAAAACCACTACACTACGGCCCATGACATGGCCCTGATAGCCAGAGCCGCCATCCAGAACCCGGAATTTCTCACCATCAACGGCACCCGAAGCTACCAGCTGGCTCCCACCAAGCGGACACCGGAGGGAGGTTATGTGGCCAACCACCACAAGATGCTAAATAAAAATGAAGCCGTATATTATCCCGGCGCCTTTGCAGGCAAGACAGGATACACCTCCTTAGCGGGAAACACCCTGGTTACCTGTGCCAGGAAAAATGACATGACTCTGATTGCAGTGGTGCTCAACGGCCACCAGTCCCATTACTCTGATACCAAGGCTCTTTTCGATTTTGGTTTCCGCAATTTTCAGTCCCTGCGGACTGTTGATTACGAAACCAGGTACAAGTCCCTGGAAAATGACATGACCATTGCCGGCATGACCTCCGGCGACAGCATATCCCTGGAGCTGGACCGGAGCGGCCGCGTGGTGATACCCAGGGATGCCGACTTCACCGACACCCAGTCCGCCCTTACTTATGATTTGGACGGCAGCCATCCCCAGGCAGCCATTGCCTGTATCAGCTATACGTACAATGACAGGCCTGTGGGTTCCGTGTACCTGTGTTCTCCTGGTTTGGAGGGAAGCGCTGCCTCCCTGACATCCCAGGACGCCTCAGGAGCCTCTGCGGTTTCCATAGGCCAGGACGGAGAGGCGGATAATCCCGCTCCTTCGGATCCATCCGGACGCCCAGACGCCCCCGGCCTCCAGGATACACCGGAAGCACCGTCTAATGCAGAAACTCCCCACGGGCAGACGCCGGCCCCGACCCCGGCCCCCCGCCAGGACATCACTTCAAAGGAAGGGACCGCTGCCAGCATCCGGATTCCGGCCAACACCCTGGCCATTCTGGGAATCGCATTTTCCCTGGCTGTCATCATTGCTATTGTGGCGGCCGTGAAGATTCATGTGCGCAGGAAGGAAGAAGAGGACCTATACCTCAGACGCCAGCGAAGGCTGGAGCGCCTGGAAGACATCGGTTTTTCCTCCTCGGATTTTGAAAAGCTGGTGGCCCAGCGCCGCGTATCCTCCCCTCCTCTGGGAGAAAAGGGAAAAAAAGGCAGGGGACGGAGGCGCAAAAAATCCTTTTTCCGTTGAACTTCCCCCCGGCATACGCTATAATAAAAATTGTTAATTCATCTATGCAGCCGGAATGCATCCAACGCCAACAGGGGAATATGTAATGAAATCATTCCATATAAATAAAACCGACCTTAAGGCTGCTGCCATAAATCTGGTAAGGAATCTGCCCATTACCATTGAATATATGGCTGCAGCCACTTTAGTTTCCACCATATTTTTTCACTTCAGCAACAATGTAACAAATATATCCATCATATACACCCTGGCCATCATCATGATTGCCCGTGCTACCAGCTGCTACGGCGCCGGTATCCTGGCTTCTCTTTTCGGCGTATTCTGGGTGAATTTTGCCTTTACATACCCTTACCTGACTTTAAATTTCACCATGTCCGGTTATCCCATCACCTTCCTGGGCATGGCCCTCATATCCAGCCTGTCCAGCAGCATCTGCATCATGATTACCAAGCAGAATGTCCAGCTTCAGGAAAAAGACCGCATGCTGCTCAATGCGGAAAAGGAAACCATGAGGGCCAACCTGATGCGGGCCATGTCCCACGACCTGCGCACTCCCCTGACCAGCATCATCGGTTCCAGCTCCACCTACCTGGCTCAGGAGGAATATATGTCTCCTGAGGAAAAACGGAAGCTGGTCAGGAACATAGAGGAAGATGCCCAGTGGCTTCTCAATATGGTGGAGAATCTGCTTTCAGTCACCAGAATCCAGGACGAAAAAGGCGTGGCCTCCGTGGTCAAGGCAGACGAATCCCTGGAAGAAGTCATATCCGAATCCGTGCAGCGGTTCAGAAAACGGTTTCCGGATGTCCAGGTGCGGGTCAGCATTCCCGACTCCGTCATCATAATACCCATGGATGCAACCTTGATAGAGCAGGTAATCAATAACCTTCTGGAAAACGCCCTGTTCCATTCCGGTACCAATGGGCCCATTGACCTGGTGGCTGCCTCCGAAAAAAGCGGACTCTCTGTTTCCATCAAAGATTACGGCAAGGGGATTGCTCCCGAACTGCTGGATACGATTTTTGACGGCGGAGGGACATCGGAAAACCATACCGGTGACGGACACAAAGGAATGGGAATCGGCCTGAGCATCTGCAAAACCATAATCAATGCCCACGGAGGCGAAATCCATGCCGGAAATCACCTGCGGGGCGCCCAGTTTACATTTACCTTACCAGATTGGAGGGAATACTAAATCATGAATACCAAAGCCAACATCATCATCATTGAAGACGAGAAGAACATCTGTAACTTCATAGAGACTGTCCTGTCCCCCCAGGGCTACCAGGTTACCTGCGCCAACACCGGAACGGACGGGCTGAAGCTCATCGAATCCCTTAAGCCAGATGTGGTACTTCTGGACCTGGGACTGCCGGACATGGACGGCCTGGAACTCATACAGGAGGTCAGATCCACCAGCGCCCTGCCCATCATCGTGATTTCCGCCAGGACCCTGGAGCGCAGCAAGGTGGCTGCCCTGGACCTGGGAGCTGACGACTACCTCACCAAACCCTTTGGCACGGCTGAGCTGCTGGCCCGCATCCGCACCGCGCTGCGCCACAGCCAGAGAGCGGCCGGCACCCAGAGTCTTAAATATGAAGTAGGCGATCTTCTCATTGACTTTGAACGCCGGCTGGTAAAGGTAAAGGGACAGGATGTCCATTTGACCCAGATCGAATATAAGCTGGTTTCCCTGCTGGCCCAGAATGCCGGCAAGGTCATGACCTATGAGAGTATTATTTCCAAAATATGGGGTCCGTTTGCGGATAGTGACAACCAGATTCTGCGGGTAAACATGGCCCATATCAGAAGGAAGCTGGAGGAAAATCCCGCTGAACCCCAGTACATATTTACGGAAATCGGGGTTGGCTACCGGATGCGCGAGGAATAAAATAAAAAGACCAGCAAAAAGAGGACCGCCCGGACAGAGCGGTCCTCTTTTTATAAAAAGATCCTTTTTATAGAAAATATCTCCCCAATCCTTCCAGAAAATATTGTCCCGCCACAGCGCCCTGGTCCGGTACGCCCTTGGCTTTGGCAGAAAACACAGCCGCCTTTCCATACTTCGGAAGCATATCTTCGGTTGCTTTCACGCCTTCCTTTGCGCCCTCTGCCGCCCGGCGGAGCATGGCCCCCATGTCAGCGCCTTCTGCACAGGCCTCCTGGGCCTTCCTTGCCCCGGCGTCCACAGCATCCAGGATGGTACGGTCTCCCAACTGGCATTTTCCGCGGTGCGCAATCCCTCTGGCAAAACCGGCCAGAAAATCCGCAAGCTCCCCGGGCCCCATCTCTCCTTTTTTGCCAATGGCCTTTCCGCCTTCCATGATTCCGCTGGACATCAGGGTTCCCATGGTGGACGGAACCAGAGCAGCCATTTTCATACCCGCCTTCATGAGCGTTTTTCCAATATCTCCTTCCGCCTCATTATCCCGTATCAGCTGGGGCAAAGCCCCAAACCCTTTCTGCATGGTCAGCCCCAGGTCTCCGTCTCCCATTCTGGCATCCATCTCGCAGAGCTCTTCCTTTTTCTCCCCGAAGATATCCGCCGCACCCTGAAAGAGATCCGGAAGTTCATGGCATGTAATCCGTTCCATTCTATTTCCTCCTTAACCAACCAGATAAGTATTACCGGTTACACCTGGGTGTAAAACGGCGTATGGACAGGCATGTCAATCCACTGCTTCATCTCCTGGTCTGCCATGCGGCAGATGGATATGGAAGCTCCGGCCATCTCCATACTGGTAGCATATTCTCCCACAAAGGTGCGGTACACCTTAATTCCCTTTTCTTCCAGAATACGGTGCACGCTTCCCGACAGAATATACAGCTCCTCCTGGCTGGTTGCTCCCAGGCCATTAATCAGCAGGCAGACCTCCTCACCCGGATTCAGGGGCATATCTCCCAGTATCTCCCCCACGGATTCCTCTGCCAGGTCATTCGCTGTCTTAACCGGGCCGTTCCACACTCCGGGCTCACCGTGGATTCCCATGCCAAAGGCCATCTCGTCCTCTGCCAGGGTAAAGTTGGAATGGCCGATTTCCGGGATGACGCAGGGCGTCAGGGCAAAACCAACGGTTCTGGTATTTTCCTTTGCCTTTTTTGCCGCGTCCAATACTTCCTCCAGCGTTCCCATCCGGGCAGCCATGGCCCCTGCGCATTTATACATGAAGAAGATTCCGGCCACTCCCCGGCGAACCTGGGCGTCTTTATTGGAGAGCACATCATCCGCTCCCACGATGCTGGCCGTCCTGATATCATCCATATCCAGCATCTCAGCCGCCATATCAAAGTTCATAATGTCCCCTGTATAATTCCCATAGAGGAACAGGACTCCTGCCCCGGCCTCCACTTCCTTAGCCACATTGTAAATCTGTTCCGAGGAAGGCGACTGGAACACACCGCCGACCCCGCAGCCGTCCAGCAGGTTCTCACCCACATATCCAAGGAACAGCGGCAGATGCCCGGTGCCCCCGCCGGTAATGATTGCCACCTTTCCCTGTTTCTTTTTTGCCGTACAGTAGCAGCGGAGGTCATCCTCCACATATTTCACCATATCCGGATGGGCAGCGTAGATCCCGCGCAGCATATCATCCGTATAAGCTTCCGGGGCATTTATTATTTTCTTCATAGAACCTCCTAAATCCTCCTAAAGAATGATTTCTTTTGGATAAGCCCACTTCTGCAGTTCCTCCACCGGCAGGGCATGTGGTTCTGCCCCGTTTCCGGCGGCCAGAGTGATATAATACATCTCCGCGATTTCCTCCACGTACTGGGCCTTTAAGAATGCCGCGTCCATATCCTTATCCGCTGCAATGGCGCCGTGGCTCTCCATGAGACAGCAGTCATACTCCTTCATCACTTCCGCCACCTTCTCAGCCAGGTCCACGGTTCCGGCCCGTCCATAAGGCGCCACGGGAACTGTTCCCGTCTTGCCCAGGTAGGCGCACTCATAAACAATGGGCATAATAGGCTTATTCATGATGGAAAACGCAGTGGAATAGCGGGCGTGTGTATGCACGATTGCCCGGATATCCTTTCTTTCCTTATAAATATACAGGTGCATCATGGCCTCGCTGGAGGGCTTGACCTCTGCCACCCTCTCAATCACCTTACCGCTAAGGTCCATGACGCAGACGTGTTCCGGCCCCAGCACATCCCTGGCCACACCGCTGGGCGTTATCACCACATATCCCGTCTCCGGGTCATAGATGCTGAAATTGCCTGATTTGTGCCTGCACATGCCCAGGCGCTCCGCCTCCTTTGCAACTGCAACCACCTGCTCCTTTAATATATCAAGCATGTAAAATCCCTCCGCTCTGCCGTTACAGGCATCCTTTCTGTATCATAATGCAGGCATAAAATGCCGTCTCTGAGGTGGATACCACCGCATAGGCATCCTTTGCCGCGTCATAGAACGCGAACCGGTCCAAAAAGCCCACTGCATCTGCGCCGCGTTCGTCATGTTTTGCCACAATATCCGTAAACTCGTCCCAAACAGGGCACTTAAGGTCACGGTGCATTTCCATTTTATCCATGATGGTAACGGGTTTCTCCACAAAGCCGTCCAAAGGCATCAGCTGCAGGATGGCGTCCAGCATGTCTGTGGCCCGGTGCCCGTCGCACCGGATATTAATATGATTCTTCTCTGCCGCAATGGATGCAGCCGGAAAATTGGCATCCCCGATAACCAGGGTATCCCCGTGCCCCATCTCATGCAGAACCTTCAGCAGCTCAGGCGAAATGCTTGCAGGTACTCCACTCAGCATATGCTTACCTCCCTATTCCCAAGGCTTCAAACGCCTTGTCATATGGCGCGCGGCACATCCCCTTCTCCGTAATGATGCCCGTAATCAGGGAGTGGTCGGTCACGTCAAAGGCAGGATTGTATACATTGATTCCTTCCGGAGCCATGCGCTCCTTATACCACATCTCGGTCACCTCATCCGGGCTTCGCATCTCAATGGGAATCTGGTCGCCTGTCAGTGTATCCATATCAATGGTAGAGGTCGGCGCGCACACATAGAATGGGATTCCATAGTGCTTTGCCAGAATGGCCACACCGCTGGTTCCTATCTTATTGGCGGCATCGCCGTTTCTGGCCACCCGGTCGCAGCCCACAAAGATAATGTCAATTTTTCCTGATTTCATCAGTATGGACGCCATGTTGTCGCACTGCAGGGTGGTGGTAATGCCGGCATTGTACAGCTCGAAGGAGGTGAGGCGGGCGCCCTGGAGAAGCGGCCTTGTCTCATCACAGTAAACATGCATATCTGTTCCCGCCCATCCCTTTTCCAGGGCAATATACATGGGCGCTGTAGCTGTCCCGTACTTGGCCGTGGCCAGCGTTCCTGCATTGCAGTGGGTCAGAATACCGATCTCCTTCCCCTCCTTTTTAAGCTCTTTCAGCAGTCCAAAGCCAATCTCCCCGATACCGCGGCTGATTTGGATATCCTCCTCGCGAATCCTATCCGCCTCCTCAAAGAGCAGCTCCTTGATTGCAGCCACGCCCCTTTCCTTGTTGGCAATCACAGCCGCCTCCATACGGTTTAACGCCCAGAACAGATTGACAGCCGTTGGCCTGGACGAAGCCAGATAATTCTTTAATTCCTTAAACCGGCTGTAGAACGCGTCATACTGGTCCTCGGCAATGCCCGATGCCAGCAGGGCAATTCCATAGGCAGCCGCAGCGCCGATTGCAGGAGCGCCGCGCACTCTCAGCTTCTTGATTGCCTCCCATATTTCCTCTTTCGTATTCAGATTAATGCGCTTAATGGTACCCGGAAGAAGCGTCTGGTCTATGATGTCCAGCGAGCTTCTGTCCTCTCTCATTCTGACCGTGATTACCTGGTCAAAAAATTCCTCTACCATCATGGTTTTTATGCCTCCTTCTCTACTAAACCTGTATAATCCCTTTTTATATCCCAACCGTGCTTAAAGGGTCTTTTGGGCTGCTTCCTTTGCTTTTAACACCGCTGCAACGTAATCGGCGCCGGTCCGGAAGGCTCCCTGGTTCATGATATATTCCTTGCCTGCCAGTATATTGATGCGCTCCGCAAGGAGACGTTTCTTTTCATCCTGGATGGTGGTCACATCCACCACATTGGCCATGCCCACGGTCCTCCGGTGCAGCTCTGTACCTGCATAACCGGCGGTATCCTTAAGGATTCCGTCAAAATACCACTCCTTAAAACCCTTTACCTTAGCCATTGGCTCTGTCACTGCCTCGTCATATTTCCTGCCAAACTTCTCTATAAAGAGGTCCACTGTCTCTTCAATGGTCTTAAGACACCAGTCGCAGAACGGTCCGTCGTCCGTGGAAAGGCCGTTGTCATATGCGAATATAAGGTTAGCCACCACATTTCCCACATCATAACCCATAGGCGCATAGGTTCCGAATTCACAGTCAAATATCTTTGTTGAATCCTGGCGTATAAAGATAGAGCCCGTGTGGAGATCGCCGTGCAGAAGGGCCTGGGCGTCTGTCATAAAACGGAATTTAAGCTTGCTCACCTCCAGGTGGAGCGCCTCGTCCTCATAGAGCTCCTTCTTCACAAAATCCCGGTTAGGCGCATATACATTGTTCCTGTTATACAAATCCATATAAGGTTCCATGAGCACAAGTTTTTCCGTGATATCACACAGGTCCGGCGAGATGAATTTTTTCACCAGCTCCTTCTTCTCCTTGTGGTCCATGACCACATCGCTGCTCAAAAGCAGGGTGTTGACCATAAAGGTGGATACGTCCTCAGCAAACCCGGGGAAGGTCTCATGCTTTAACATGGCGTCACGCATGACAGCATAATCAGAGCAGTCCTCCATACCGCAGGCGCACATAACGGTGTCAAAGAAATACACATGAGGCACCATTCCCGGCGCATACTGGTCCTCCAGCATAAGGATTTCAGACTCCAGGCGGTTTCTGTCCCTGGATGGTTTTATATCCTTGGATATCCTGGCCTCGGATCCGGCCTGTTTGATGTAGATGGAATGGCCCTTGCCGTCCCATACACGGTATACATAGTTCAGGTTGCCATGGGAAGGAGGAACCACTGCCTCCATGGAATCGCGGTCCCAGGGAATTTCCGTTGTCTTCTCCAGTGTATACTCAATGACATCCCCCACGTTCATCTGAAAATAATGATCAAATCTTGACATATGTAGTAACCTCCTGATTAATCTTCTTTTTTAGACGCATAAGCTGCAATAAGCGCAAGTGCCAGGACAGCACCCTTTACTGCCGGCAGAACATAGAACGGAACCGCGCAGATGGTAAGTCCGTTCTCCAGTGTGGAAACCAGCATGGCGCCTATCATGGTTCCCAGTGCATTGGGCTTCTCAGCGCCGCCCACAGTACGTCCCACGAAAACAGCTGCCAGTGACGGCATCAAATAGTTATCGCAGCACATAACCTGGGCCGAGCTTCCCCTGGATGCCACCAGGATACCGCCGATGGCGATGAACACTGCTGTAATCATACCGGCCAGATAGCGGTATTTCTTTACATCAATACCAGACAGCTTTGCAGCTTCCTTATTGCCGCCCATGGCGTAGAGATACCGGCCATGCTTGGTAAAGTTAAGGAAAAGATAGGCCACAAGCACACAGCCCAGCATGATAATAATGATCCACGGAGCGCGTCCGATGGCTGAAAATGATTCTGAAAGCGCGGTACGTGCAGGAGCCGCTCCCCAGGAAGTCTTCATGCCGGTGGAGACAGCGCCTCCGCCTATATACCACTGTCCGATTCCCTGATGGACAAACATCAGGGCGCAGGTGGCAAGCATATCCGGAATCTTGCACACAAGAATCAGGAACATGGTCAGCTGGTACATAACCAGAGTAGCCAGAATACAGATAAGAATTGACATTCCTAATGACTGTCCCAGCCAGAGATATGCAGATACAAACACATACGCGGAACAGCTGGCCAGTGTTCCGGCCGACATGTCAAAACCATCCGGCGCCATGGTGATGGTGGCCGCTATACCAAACACCGTATTAATGGCCATTGCCCTGAGAATATTCACCATATTGCTTGTTGACATAAAGGAATTGCCCTTATAGGCTGTAAATGCAACAAAGCAAACCATCAATGCCAGGACCGCAGCCCAATCCACTAAAAACCTCTTAATATTTGTACGACTTTTCATCGCTACCGTATCCCTCCTGTCTATTATTTCCCGTTCTTATTGTCTTTCCCGCCAACCGAGTAGTACATGATTTCGTCCTCCGTGGTATTAGCGGTTTCCAGCTCTGCCATGACCGTACCGTTGTACATGACATACATGCGGTCTGTCAAAGACAGCAGCTCCGAGTTTTCACAGGAAGCATAGATAACACAGTTTCCCTGTTTCGCAATTTCATTGATCAAATGGAAAATGTCCTGCTTTGCACCCACATCCACTCCCTTTGTGGGTTCGTCAAATATGTATACATCGCAGTCCGCCGCAAGCCATTTTCCCACGGCTACCTTTTGCTGGTTGCCGCCGGAAAGATTCTTGACCTGCTGCCTCACGCTCGGCGTGGAAATCCCAAGGTCCTTTACAAACCGCTTCGCATTGTCGTCCACTTTCCGCCTGCGGATAAAAGGTCCTGTGCAGAACCGTGAAAGACAGGCCGCCGATAAATTAAAGCTTACATTCTCATTTACCAGAACGCCTTCCTTTCTCCGTTCCTCCGGTACCAGAGCCATCCTGTTCTTTACTGCCCCGGAGGGATTTGCTATCTTTAACTCCCTGTTCTTCAGAAGGACTTTCCCGCCTGTCTTTTTATATGCACCGAAGATGGTCTTGCAAAGCTCGGATTTTCCGGCTCCCACCAGTCCGGCGATTCCTACCACTTCGCCCTTTTTCACCTGTATGGACACGTCCTTTACCTTGCCGCCTGCGCCGGATAAGTGTTCTGTCTGAAACAGCACATCTCCAATCTGGCAGGCTTCCTTTGGGAAGTTCTCTTCGAACTTGCGCCCCAGCATCTTCTCCACGATTTCCTTAGTGGTAGTCTCCCCTGTAACCGGTGTGGTGTCAATCATTTTGCCGTTTCGCATCACCGTATAATTCTCGCAGACCTCCAGGATTTCATTTAACCGGTGGGAAATAAAAAGAATCGCAATATTTTCCGTTTCATGCAAATGCTTGACAATCCGGAACAGTTCCTCTGTCTCGGTATTGCTTAATGGCGCGGTCGGCTCGTCAAGAATCAGGAAATTACATTCCGACCGGATGGCCTTTGCTATAAGCACCATCTGTTTCTGGGCCAGGGACAGGTTCTGAACCAGTTCGTGTTCATCCACCTGGTCGCGGCCGATATGCAGCCGGTCCAGGGCCTCGCGCCCCTGCTTGTATGCTTTTTTCCAGTTTACAATATAGCCGCTCTTTCCCATGACCATATCGTTTTGTACAATGTTCTCCGCAACTGATAAGGTGGGATACAGCGCCATATCCACTTCCTGATACACAATCTGGATTCCAAGTTTCTTGGCATCCACCGGTGTCCTTACCTCCACCTTTTTTCCATTCAGCAGCACTTCTCCGGTATAAGTGGAGTTTGCCCCTGCCAGCACCTTCATCAAAGTTGATTTCCCCGCTCCGTTGGCGCCCACGACTGCCCGGATTTCACCGGTGGTCACCTCAAAATTAATGTCATCAAGTGCTTTGACGCCCGGAAATTCAATGGAAACATGTTTCGTCTCTAATTTAATCCTATCCATGGAGTCCCTCTTTTCAGCGATACAATCTTTTTAAAAAAGGGAAACGCAGGCCAAAACCCGCGCTTCCCAAAAAAACGATTGCCTGTGGTTTTGTGTTCTAAAAAAACCTCGTTTTTTACTGGCCGCTTATTTGTGAATCAAATCCTTTGGCATCCAGTCTGCAGCAGACAGATAATCCAGATTTCCGTAAGTCTCGCCGGCAATATTGCCCAGATTCTCAACGGTGGAATCTGACTTAAGCGCATCCGCCTTGATTGCGGTGCCGGGAACTTCAACTACATCCACGCCGCTCTCGCCGGTTGCAGGGTCAAAAATCTTATCATACTGGTCTGCCAGCTCCAGCATCAGGATACGCATACCAATCTCGCCGTTCATGGTCCAGTCGGTTGTTCCTGCTGCGGTCCAGATGTCAGGACGGGTCTGCATGTTGGTCACGTCAACCGGGTCAATATCAACAGATGCCATGGGAAGTGCGTCGCCGTTCTTGCCGTTAAAGTTGTCATTCTCAGCAATTGCGTTGTAAACGCCCTGGCCGTATAAGTCATAGTATGCAATGACGCCGTCCACATCCGCTCTGTTCACGCCCTGCAGATATGCAGCAGTCACTGTGTTTGCCGAGTCAACAGAATCCTGAAGAGGCTGTACCTCACCTACAGTCACGATCTTACCGGCTGCCTCATACTCCTGCCAGCCAACCTCGCGGCGGTCAAATGGGCTGTTGTAGTTAGGACCTCTCCAAACCTTAATCAGACGGACACCTTCTCCATACTTTTCAATCATCTGGTCCAAAAGAACGGTAACCAGGGACTTATCCTGCTGGAACATCTGGGTAACGCCCGGAAGCTTCTGATACTCTCCGTCGGAGTAGAACTGTGTGTCAAAGGTAACAATCTTCATATCCGGATACTGCTCTGTGATTTCCTTAAGAAATACATAGGAACCGTCCTGATTGCCGTGGCTGACCAGCAGACCGTCATATCCTGCGGATGCGCAGGTACGGATGGTATCCTGCCACTTGTTGAAGTCACCGTCACAGAAGAAGAAATCAAACTTTACATCCAGGGCATCGCAAAGAGATGCACAGGAATCTTTCCACATCTGGAAAATAGTTGCGGAAGGCAGAAGCATGATATAGGCCACCTTCTTGCCTGCCACCGGATTCTCTGCTGCAGCCGGCGCCGCTGTGGTATCTGCCGCTGCCTCTGCTGCCGTGGTCTCCGCCGCTGCTGCGGTGGTTTCTGCCGCCTTAGTCTCTGCTGCCGTGGTGGATGAACCTCCCGAGCCTCCGCAGCCTGCCAGCAAGGATGCTGCCATAGCAGCCGCTGCAATTACGCTGACAACTTTTTTCATTTTTCTCATTTACTCTTTCCTCCTTTTTGTTATTGATATTGTTTACTAAACAATATGTGTGCCTCGTTCTTTGTGTTAACTAAATAGTACAACGATTTTTCTTCAATGTCAATATGTCTTTGGTGTTTTTGTTATAATTTTCCATAAATTATTGTTTTTATTGTGCATTTTAATTGTTCAAATCAATAAACGACCCTATTTTAGCCGTTTTTGTATTTATTTTTGTTTAGTAAACATTCAATTTTATATATTGAATTGACCCAGTTTCAACCCTGTGTTATAATTCAAATTATAGTATGATTAGTAAAACACATGGATTGTTCAATTATGTTTAATTTAATGTCTGCAATCCGGAAAGAGAGATTTCATATGACCGTCAGAGAGCTGGCCAAGCAGATTGGCGTTTCACCCGCAACCATTTCCATTGTGTTAAACGGAAAAAAGGGAGTCAGTGAGGATACACGAAAGAAGGTGTTGGATGCGGTAAAAGCCTGCCAGTACATGCCTCCTGCCCGTAAGCCCAAAAGCGGCAAGAACGTGCTCCTGGTAAAATACTATAAAAGCGGTATGCTGGTGGAGGAAAATCAGGGATTCATCTCCATGATTATTGATTCCATCGAGGAACAGCTCCGCGCGGAGCAGCTGGGTATGACCATGACCGTGGTCAAAACCGGTTTAAAGTCAGCCCTTGATTCCATTGATTACAGCAAATACTGCGGGATGTTCCTCATTGCAACCGAGGTAATGCGGGATGAATTTTCAGCCCTTGATTCCATTCCCATCCCCTTTGTGGTGGTGGACAACACCGTCCCCAACCATTACTGTAGCAGTGTATGCATGAACAATGCCGAAAATGTCCACATCGCCCTCCAGTACTGCAAAGAATGCGGACATACCGAATTGGGCTACCTGGGCAGTACCACCGGGGCAGAAAACTTTAATGAACGGCACATAGCCTTTCTCAGATATGTAAAAGAATTGAATTTTCAGTTTGACTCTAAAAATGAGTTTCGTGTAAAACCCACCATGCTGGGTGCCCATGACGATTTTTTCAGAATACTGGATCAGAACCCGGTGCTTCCCTCCTGTTTTTTTGCGGAAAACGACACCATTGCCCTGGGCGCCATGAAGGCTCTGAAGGAAAAGGGATACAAAATTCCCAATGACGTATCCCTGATTGGCTTTGACGATATTCCCTATTCCTCCATAAGCTCTCCCACCCTGACCACCATTCATGTACAGAGAAAGATAATGGGTAAGCAGTCCGTCATCCAGCTGATGCAGCTCATAGAGGATCCCCGGTTCATGCCCATGAAGACCCAGATTACGGGAAAGCTGGTGGAACGCTCCAGCGTGAAACATCTGGCATAATCAGACAAAAATCTCCCGGTCTCTCAAACTTGAGGGACCGGGAGATTGTAAGTGCAGCCAGGTACTTGCTCCGTTTCTTTCTATGACACCTTATCCGGCTGGTTCTGTTTGCTTTTCCCCTTCAGGGATTTGGAGGCAGCCTTATGGTGGGCCTTGGCACTGCGCTTTTTCCGGCCGTCCTCCTTCTTCTGGGCCAGAAGCTCCACATCCTGGGCATCCGCCATTTTTGCTGTCTTCACAGCATAAAGGCGGTCATCCTCTGACTTTTTTACCCTTATTTTCCCTTTCACATATCCATGCTCAGGACATACGGCCAGACAGAAATAAAATCTCTGTCCATAGGGAAACCACCTGATCTTCTTGCGCAGCATCCTGCTGCATTTCACGCATTTCATATCTGTTATATCCTTATCTTTAAGGATATCTTCCCTGGAGTCAAATTCTCTGGACACATACTTGGAGTATTCCGGAAAATGCAGCCGGTATTCCTCAGCCTTATTCCTGGGAAGTCCGTAATAATCCACCGACACATAGGTTCCAAACGTCTCCATGTCCAGAACCGAAAGGATGCGGCCGGTATAATAGGCATCGTCCAGCGCCCTGTGAAAAGGCCTCTCCTCCTCCATTCCCTGAATCTGTACCGCCATATCAAGGGATACCTTGTTTTTTCCGTCCCCGTACTGAAGGCAGTAAAGCTTCTGGATATCCAGATATAGAAGGGGCCTGGGAAATGGGTTTGGAAGTTTATGATAAGCCATATTCCTCTGAAGCTCGGTCAAATCCATGGAGCCCCAGGTGCAGAAGCAGTACTCCTCTTCCCCGCACCAGGCAAGGAAACGGTTCATAACTACATCAAAGGGTTCTCCCTCCTGACGCAGCTCCGCCATATCCATGTGTGTTACTTCCGATATCTTAAAATGCATCTTTTTATAAACCTTGGGCCGGATCAGCTTGTGGAACGTTCCTGTCTGTTCGAAATTCCCGTTCAGCTTCACTGCTCCGATTTCTATGATTTCAAAGGGAAGATGCTCCACCGAATCTTCCTTCCCATTGGGACTTTGGTTCCATTCCAAATCAAAAACAATGTAATTCATCTTTTCATCCTGTCATTATACAATCTCAATTTACTTACCTATCTTACCATATCGGAAAGGATATGGAAAGGGGCTTTCTATGTCATTGATTCCCAGTATTGTCAATTCTGTCTCTGTTTTCACCGCGCTAATTGCAGCCTCATGCCATTAGCGAACATGTGGCAATGAATACCTTCCAGCAGGTGCCTGCCAATGATACTTTTTAATTGTTAACCAAAATTCTATTTTATGTTGACAATCAGCCGCTGACTCTCTATAATAAGTAAAATATAATGACAGATTTCAGAGAGGTATCCAATATGATAAAGCTCATACAAGCTGCCTGCCAATGGGGACAAAAGGATTTTGACGGGTGGGTGATTGGAAAGGCCCGGTATTGTATCCACAGCCATTCGGAACCTGTATCATGCGAATCCATACCCCAAAAGGCTGCTCAGGGATATGTCCTGTTGGAAACTACATCATATGATGCCTGCCGCCGGCCCTGCCAGTCTCTTGAAATCTGTCTGGTGGACATTAAGGTTCTCAGGGATTCCTGGGGGGCCAAAGCCTCTACTTTTCCTGCCAGCCGGGCTGCTTCCCCTCCCACTTCTGGGTGTATGGCATCTGGATGTATGACATCTGGATGTATGCCGGGTCAGATGACTATGACCTTCCCCCAGAAATGTCTTGATCGCTTCCTGGCTGATTCCGGGGATTCCAACCCAATTCACCATGGGCCAAATGCAGTCATTCCCGGCCTGTGGATTCTCAGCCGGCTGGAGGAAATGTACGGCTCCCACAGACCTGCAGAAACTCTGTCCATACGGTTCCTGCGTCCTGTCCATACAGGCGGTTCTGTCCGTCTGGAACAAAAAAACAATATAGTAACAGGAACCATGGGCAGCGCTACCTGTTTTACCATGACCATTCACACATCAGACCAAACTCAAAAACGGAGGTAATCATGAACCAGAAATTCAACACCGTGGAACTCACAAAAATGGCACTGCTGACTGCATTGATATGCGTTTCCGCTTATATTGTCATCCCCCTTCCATTCACACCGGCCAGCCTTACAGCCCAGACCCTGGTTGTCAACCTTATTGCACTGCTTCTCACTCCCAGGCAGGCAGCATTTACCATGGTCGTGTATATTCTTCTTGGACTGACTGGTCTGCCTGTATTCTCCGGCGCCATGGGCGGTCCCGGAAAACTGTTTGGCCCAACAGGAGGCTATATCATGTCATGGATTCCAGCTGTCATCCTCATGTCATGGTTAAAGGGAACATATTACAGCTTTAAGCGGTATTGCCTGGTGACCATTCTGGTGGGAATGCCGGTAATCTATCTGGTGGGAAGTGCGTATATGAAATTCATAACCGGAATGGACTGGGCAGCTACCTTTACAGCCGCCGTAATCCCGTTTATTCCCCTTGACATTTTTAAATGCTTTGCTGCCGCCCTGATTGCAAAGCCGGTGCAGATAAGTCTGTCAAACGCCCAGCGGGCACGTTAGGGGGACCTATATGGACAAGGTATTCATACTGGGCGGACTCCGCAGCTATATCGGCGTCAGAAACAGCGCATACCGGCATGTCCCCGCCGAGCATCTGGGAGCGGCTGTGTTAAAGGAACTGACCAACCGGTATCAGCCGTCAAAGATTGATATGATAATCTGCGGCAACTGTGTGGGAGGAGGAGGCAACATTACCCGCCTTATGGCGCTGGAAGCAGGACTTTCAGAATCCATTCCTTCCTTTACAGTGGACCTTCAGTGCGCTTCCTCCCTGGAGGCCGTCATAACAGCCGCCGCCAGGATACAGAGCGGTCTGGCTGATCTGGTAATTGCCGGAGGTTTTGAAAGCAGTTCCACCCAGCCCATGCGCTGCTATAACCCTAACCATCCATACGCTGCCGCCCATGATGATACTCTTTCCGGTAATCCTGCCGGCATTTGCAATGCCCACAGGACGGATCTTTCCCTGACATACAGCACTGCCAAATTTATTCCCGGCCCGCATCGTGAGGACGTGATGCTGCAGGGTGCGGAAAAGACTATATGCCATTATCATATAACCCCAGAAGAAATGGATGCCTGGGTGCTGGAAAGCCACAGGCGGGCGTACAGAACAGCCCGGGAAGGCCTTCTTGACGGCATTATTGTCCCTGTATATGGCCTTGCCCATGACGAGGGAATCCGCCCCCGCCTGAATCAGCGTCTGCTGGACCGGCTGCCCTGCGTCCTGAAGGATGGCCGGTATCTCAACGCTACTAATGCCTGTACCATGAATGACGGGGCTGCATTCCTTCTTCTCTGCTCAGAACAGTATCTGAAAAAGCACAAACTCTCCTCCTGTTTCCGCTTTTCTAATGCCTGTACGGTTGGAGCTGACCCTCTTATGAGCCCTGCCTCCGTGCTTCCTGCTGTCAGGGGGCTTTTAGAACGCAGCGGACTCTCAATGGATGACATAGGAGCCATTGAGTGCAACGAGGCGTTTGCTGCCATTGATGTTCTCATCAACCGGGCGTATCCGGATAAGGCATCCCGTTACAATCCGTTGGGCGGCGCCCTGGCCTATGGACATCCCTATGGGGCTTCCGGCGCCATTATCCTTCTCCATCTTATGAGATCCATGGAGCTGTCAAAAAGCTGCCGGGGCATCTGCTGCGCGGCTGCCGCAGGCGGAATCGGAAGCGCCATTCTTTTGGAACGGTAATCAGTATCATCTCCCCAAATGTCATACGTCAAAAGGAGTCCTCCCATGAAACATTCTACGGATTATCTCTCTCTGATTCAGTCAATTCCGCCCCACAGGACAGCCCTGGTCGAAAACGGCCGGTTTTATACATACGGCATGCTTACCAGGGAAGCCTGCCGTATCCGTTCCCTGACCCCGGAACCGTCTGTGCCTTCCGCAGCATGGATCAGGGCAGCGTCTGTGCACGGCCAGCTGGTACAGTTTCTGGCGTTAAGCGGTACATCCCATATTCCTGTCATTGTGCCTGCGGACATGAAATATGTTCCTGAATCCCTTATAACAGAGGGAATCCCTGCCGGAGCCTGTATGGGAGTGCTTACCAGCGGTTCAACGGGTCAGCCCAAACTATGGTTCCGTACCCTGGATAGCTGGGCCTCCTTCTTTCCTACCCAAAATGCAATCTTTGGAATGACTGCCCAAACACGGCTCTTTGCTCATGGCAGCCTGGCATTCACCGGCAATCTGAATCTGTATCTGTCTCTTCTGTCACTAGGGGCATCCATCATCACTGCTTCCCATGTAAATCCTTTTGTCTGGTGCAGGGAAATAGAGCTTCACCATGCGGACGCCCTCTATCTCATCCCCTCCAAGCTCCGGCTCCTGGCAAAATATATCTCCCATCCCAGCCCTGATATCAAGACCATCCTGGCCGGTTCCCAGAGCCTTGGCCACGGGGATATGGTCCTTTTAAAAGCAGCCTATCCCAACAGCTGCTGTTTCCTCTATTATGGGGCCAGTGAACTGAGCTATGTCACCTGGCTGACAGACCAGGAAATGAATGATAATCCTGCCTGTATCGGCAAACCCTTTCCCGGCGTGGATGTAACCCTCCGTAACGGCGAAATCTATGTGGATACTCCCTATTCCGCCATAGGAATCACGGGACCTTACAGCGTTGGCGATATGGGCTATACAGACCATAAAGGTTATCTGTATTTTAATGGCCGTAAAGACAATGTATATAATATTCACGGAAGAAAAGTCTCAGCTGTAAAAATAGAAAATGCCCTGAACTCCCTGACTCAGATACAGGAAGCCGCTGTTATTCTTCAAAACAATGCCCTGCAGGCCCATGTTGTCCTCACAGTGCCCAATCCTTCCGGCCAGGACGCAGTTTCCCTGCGCCGTATTATAAAAAGGGAGCTGAATGATTATCTGGAATCCTGGGAAATTCCCAGAGATATTATATTCCATGAAAACCTTCCAAAAAACAACAGCGGAAAGACAGTCAAGAGACTGCTCTCCGCAAAAGAATAGATTGCTATTTAAGACTGAATTCATGGGCAGGCTTGTCATACTGCCTCCCGGTAACCACACTGGCTGTAAGGTCCGTGCAATTATATACAATGGACCACTGTGTGGCATTAAGACGTCCTGTTGTCTCAGACACATGCCAGTCCTTAGACGCAGCTTCCAACAGGTCCATAGCCTCCTGCTCATCCCTAACAATGCCGGCACATTCTCCCAATGCCTGTTCCAATATCTCATAACGGTCCTGTCCATTTCCAAAATTAAATTTCTTCTCTGACAGCAGGAAATTCGTTGCAGCCTGGTAATCTCCTTTTTTTCCGATAACTTCAAATTCATTATCAATATACTCTGCCACCGCACTGTTGCCCAGTGCATCTGCCAGCTGGAAGTGGTAGCAGCTCCCAGCCGACGAGTGCATGTCGTATTGTGCCAGTAGTTCCAGGGCCTCATCCACATTGGCGGCCTTATCCAGCATAAGACGTATAGCCGTGGTGGTGGTAATATCTGTCTTTCCCGTATCCTGGTTTGTAGGCTCATCGCCAATGCGCAGAACAGCCACCGCCAGCCCCTTTTCATTCACACCGTCCAAAGGGGCATAGGGCGCTGCCAGCGTTATAATTTTGCGTTTCAATGTATCCGGCAGCTTGTCCTCTCCAAACCCCAGAAATGCCAGGTTGACTGTTGACATGGAACGATAACCGTTGGCTGGCTCTGTTAATACGAACATGGCCGGCGAATACGTCAGATCAAAATTCCGGCCGAATATGCGGGCCCCGTCCTCTGTCTGTGCGCTGAAGGTAGAGCAGCCTAAGTCAGGAATAGAAAATTCCAGCGGAATTCCCTTTAACAGACGATTCGTCACAAATTCCACCAGCTCACTGTCACTGCTGGCCCCTGTCTCCAGAAATTCATCAAATCCATAATCCCCATCATACTTCATGGTATACAGCACATTGTCATCCACCTTTTTAAGCGAGTGCAACGTCTTTAACTCATGCCGGAACAGGAATGCCCCTCCTGCCGCTGCAATAAGAATCACCGCCGCCAGGCCTGCCAGTAAAATTGACAGCCACCTTTTCATCTTCCTTGTCCTCATGGTATTGCCTCTCCCTGCTTTTTGTTTTTAACTAAAATAAAAAGAACCACATATACGTGATTCTTTCTGAGAGGCGACGACCGGAATCGGACCGGTGATAAGGGTGTTGCAGACAGAACCCCTACAAGGATTTTTTCTAGTGTTTTCGGTGCTTTGA